>Ga0208883_100155_pt1 | contig 41105 bp, 55 predicted proteins | sample LakWasMet43_HOW7_2_FD_183881 | JGI IMG/M metagenome (GOLD analysis project Ga0208883, IMG submission 183881) | Freshwater sediment methanotrophic microbial communities from Lake Washington under simulated oxygen tension - Sediment Metagenome... | ecosystem: Environmental > Aquatic > Freshwater >...
CTTCATGAAAGCCTCTATGCCACCGTTTTCTTTGTCAAAGCCTTGCTCATACTCTTGAAGGACTTGTTGGTTCCAATCCGTCCAATCGTTCACAGCCTTAACGTTGTCATACCCATACTGCTCCATCTCACCCTGAGCTACTTCACCAGTTTGAGCTTTACGCTTACCTAGTTCAATAGACTGTTTGTAAGATTCAGCTTGACGGTTTACAGCCCAATCCATGAGCTGAGGTTTGATAGTTCCCAAGGCTTCTGTCAGTTGGGCTAACTGTGTCTCCTTGGGGTTCGTCATGATTCTCAGAGGGTCAGCGACCACCCGTAGTCTACGTGAATCACCTGTCTGATACTTGGAGGTGTCTTCAATCGTATTGATTACTTGCCGCTGCCCGTTGTTAAACTCTTGAGTTCTCGCCATTAGACTTCAGCCTTTGCTTTCTTCTTAGCGGCCTGTGATGCACCATACACATCACTACCAATCTGTAGGCCAGTGCCGATTAGTGAAGGCGCACTACCATAAGCGTTATTGATTGTTGATTGACCCCCTGCTTCAGCTTGTTGTTTTGACCATGCAGACTGCTTTTCATTGTTCAACCGATTCTTCTCAAGGGAGGCCATATCAGTACCTTCCTGCATGAATGAGTCTAAGATTAAACGGTCAGAGGACAAGCCTAATGCTCCACTCTCACCAGCGATGGTAGCTAACTTAGCCCTCTCTAAGAGGCCTTGCTTGATACGCTCAGATTGGTCTAAAGAGGACTGCTCATTGATTTGTTGGAGCCTCTCGTTCTCTTGCTGATATGAAATGGATGTACTCTTGTTAGCAGCCTTAGCGACATTAGACGCTTGTTGCTGCCCCTGTACATAGGACACACCAGCAGACACCGCTGAGATAATCAACGGGATTGCAGCAGGACTACACATTGTCGTTCCTTAGATAAATGAAAGGATAGAAACTCACCCCATTCACGGTTCGGGTTACCTCCTTGTTAATATGAAAGCCCATCCACGATAGCCAGCGATGAGCCTTAAGATTTGTTGCTGCTACATAGTTGAAGTAGTAATAGAAGTCTTCTGTGACTTCCTTAAGGTACTCTTTAGATTCCTTAATGAACTTCTTGCAGCCACTCTTGAAAAGCTCGTCTGAGCATAATAGCCAAGGGACTCCGAAGGGTTTCCCTGTAGGGGGTTCACACTTACGCATACCAAAGATAGCGATACAACCCACCCCTTCCTCCATGACTGCATACGTCTTGTAAGACATCTGTACACAATCATGAAGGGCTTGCGCTAGTGGGATGTTAGGTTGAAACGCTCGTACTTCCTTCCGGTCTTCGCTACGAAGTCTTGACGACAACTCACGACAATCCTTAAGGGTTACTACACGTTTTACAGTTACCATTACAAGTGCTTAGAACCTGTAGATAGTACGCCTTCCCATTCAGCAGCTTGGAAGACGCTAGGTAGTACGGAATCATTGACTAATGTGATAGTTGACTTACCACTATCTCCCATCACCGGGAACCGGAACTTACCAGTACCTAGAGTTATATCCCCAAGTTTCCATGAGGTGTCACCTAGGGTATTCCCTGTGTAAACGTAAGAGTATTCACCCCTACCGTCAGGGTTAACCTCAGCTCTGAAGTAGCCAGTGTCATCAAAGAGAATCTCAAAGTTCTTGAGCTTAACCTTGTAATGAACTACAGCTACCTTCTGTTCATCCTTAAAGACAACCGGGGAGAACGTAAACCGGAACGTGTAAGGTCTACCAATGAATACTGCACCTGAAGCAAAGTTACCCGGAACCCGTAGCGTGTAAGCTGTAGGAGCTGAAGGTGACAATACAGTTGCTACCTGTGAAGTGAAAGATTCTCCTAAGACAATCTTAAAGGTATCGTCTACAGGGTATGGGAGCGTCCATGTAGTCTGTCCAGTACCAGCATCGAAGACACCTGTGACTGATACTTTTTGGTCGAGTAAGATACGCCCATCCAAAGCATCATTGATAGCCTCTAGGTTTAAAGACTCTAGGTATGTACCATCACTACGTTTAACTACTAAGTCCAATACAGTGTTGCGGAACTCAGCATCTAAGATGACTGCACCAGCATCTAAGGTGAACTTAGACCATGATGACTGCACCTTCTCTTCAGGAGAACTCCAATAGTATCTATACACATATAAGGTACTACGCTCATCTTTCGATAAGGCAATGACCACATTGTCTAGGTTACTGGAAGCTAACTTAAAGAGATTCTTAGGGATGTACTTAGGAACGTGCGCCGTTAAATCTGAAGCATCGTTAGTGTACGTGAGAGGCTGTACTAGGTATTCTTTGATACCTGAGTGTTGGCCTTTAGTGACACCGAAGAAAATGCTTGTACCTGAAGTCGTAGGCTTACACTTAGCCTCAATATCGAACTCAGTCGTTACATTGATAACTGCTGTCTTCGGACTTAAGATGTCCTTAGCAGTCAATTGAAACTGTGCTTGGTCAGCGAACAACATCAAGGAAGTGTTGAAGGCTAAAGCGTGTCGTAGTACCGCTACCTTAGTGTGACTCACAGCGACATCTACAGGGTCTGTATCGAGAACTACAGTGACAGTCTCAGGGAAGAAGTTAAAGAAACTCCCTGCCCTACTGAAAATCACATTCTCACTAGCAATGAACCCTAGACGGTTACGATGGAAGTACACGTCCCCAATGGTATGACCTACGAATGATGGGAAGGAAGCTGAGGTGTCATCCCCTACTAACCTATTAGCCCACACGTTTTTACTACAAGTGAACGTACCGTCACCATTGTTTACTAATCTGAAAGGCATGGTAGCAGCATCCAAGGCTACCTTAATACCCGGCTTGATTGTCTCTCGCCAAGTGCCTGACCCATCCCACTTAACATAGTAACTGTCGAATGAGTTCGTACCTGTCCCTGCGATTTCCCACACATCACCTACGGTATTCCCGCTGGTGGGTAAGTCTACGAACTGCTGTTTAGAACCTTTAGATGTACCTGTGGATAGCGTAGCAGCAGAGGCCACTACAACATTCTTATTCACGATAAAGGTATAGTCAGCTACGGTTACACAAGCAAAGCTCGTAGAGGGGTCTACAGCGTTTAGGTAAGCTGTCCCATCAGGGAAACTTACAGTCTTCTCTAGGCCAGTAGCTACAGCGTAAACCTTAAGACCACCGTTAGTAATGATGACTTTGTATTGTTCTGTAGCATCACGATTGATTGTGTGTACAAAGGAATCCTCTAAAACTGAAGTGCTTAACTTCGCTACGTGTTTCGTAGGAGGCCGTTTAGCTAGACCATAGACAACTGAGGATAAACCGTTGATTTGTTCTGTAGCTTGGGAAGTGAGTCGGAGGGAGGGAGGTTGTTGACTAACCCCGTTGTAGAGGTTAGGGATGCTTCTGTTTACTAATCCCAAGTATTACCTTGAGATGATTTGAAATACATCGTAGTTATCTCCTAAGTTGTAATCACGGGTTGAAGAGTCAAAGTCTTCCAGTTGTGCTAAGGCTTTTGATTCTTCTACGGCTGTGTACTTCTCAATAGCTTCATCACCTTGAACCCTACGTTGGAATCTACGAGCTGCCTTTACAGCGATATACTGACGAGCTGCTTGTGGTAGTTCATCCCAAGGTAGAAAGAACGTGATGTCTACGTTAATAGCTTCACTGAAGGTATATGAATGACTCTTACGGTCATACAGTCGGGTTCCCCTCATGGCTACATCGAACTTCTGACTGTGAGTATCAGAGACATCTAACCTAAGCGTGTTTGCCGGGTAGAGAATCTCTGAGTTAATGTTCAGGGCTAACGGATAGTTCTCTTCGGAATTGAAGTGATACCCTACGTCCTGAACATCTCGACTATCATCGAAGAGGAATTGTTTTGCCATTGAGACCTGTAGATCACTGGTGGTTACCAATGAAGAGACAGGCGAGGAACCTACGGTAGCTAACATAAGATTCACCGCTTCGAGTTCACTTAGGGGTGCGTATGTGAGTGCCATAGGTTTCCTTAAGTAGTTTTAGATTGTTGTTGTACAATAGCCTTACCCCATCCCACCCCACAAGCAGTAGCCGCGGCTAGGTTCATGTGGATGTTATCTGCAAGTAAGCCGGGACGGGAATCTGTAGGGTTTGTAGGCAATACACCTAACCCAGCTCTAGCATCATAACCAACTTTAACAAACTGATTACCAGCCAGCTCTGTCAGTGCTTGTAATCTAGCTGGTTGCAGGGTGACAGTTAAATACGCATCCAAACCAGCAGTTGCGCCGTAGTTAGTCATTCCAAGGTAAGTGTAAATATCTAAGCTAGAAAAGTAGTTGGCTACATTTACCATAGCTTGTTTGTACTGCTCCTGCGTACTGCCAAGCGTTTTATCGCCTTGACCAATAGCAACTAATACAGCTTTTCTATCGTAGCCAGTCTGTAGACTTAAATCAGATACAATAGCTGCAAGTAATCCGTTAGGGTCGAAGCGACTCGAACCTACTGCGTACACTTTACCGTCAGTATCTTCTGCTGTTACTGTTCCTAAATTAGTCCAAGAAGCTAAACCGCTAGTACCTACACCTGAACTGGGCGCTACGTTCAATGTGTAAACAGTTCCTATTGCGCCAACTGCTTTGTATAAGTTACCCCCTGAGATGATGTAACTACCGTGAGCAACTGTCATCGCAAAAACATAATTCTTAGCGATTCCAACCCAAGTATCACACAAGCCTGTAGCCCCTCGCGCATGATTCCTGAATGTAACCCAATGCCCAAGTTCACCTGCTTTCTGTGCTGCACTAGGCCATGGACTTCCATAGCCACCTTGCGGCGCAATAATATCTAGTGCGGGTGCGCCAAAGCCAGCGGTTCGGTTAACCTGCCCAATAACATTTGCACCTTGCTCATTACTCTGTCCAAGTACAGCGCATATAACTTTCATCTACCACTCCATTGCTGATAGTGGGATGGATGGCGTTTCTGCAAGTCTTGCAGCGATTAGACCAATGTTAGTAGGAAGCGCACCTTGGAATTTAGCTAGTTGAATACCGCGTGTAAGAGTAGCTACTACAGCACCGTTTGCTGCGGCTCCTAAGCTCCCAATACGAAGTTCTGCGTTTGATACCGCATTTGAATAGGCGTTAGCACCTGTCATTAATCCTACTGAAGAGACTGTTAGAATACCGTCACGCCATATATAAACAGAGCCTGTGGGCGCGTCAATTGCAACTACACACACACGGTCTTTCGGCGTACCGTCAGAAAATGAAAGTGTTGTATCAACATTAGAACCGGCTGAACCTGAGTTTAAGATAGGCACAAACTTAAATATTCCGGTTGTGCGGTGAGATAAATAAAAGCCTTGGTTACCAGCCACTGTAGCCCCTAAGCTTAGTACGTTTTCATTAGCCCCCGGAGCCGATTTTTTCATAACAAAGCTTAATAGTAAACTCTCAGTTATCGGGTTCCATTTAATAACAGACTGTGGAATATTCAAACCTGTGGAACCACTACCAGCCGCAGTAGTAGTTGCGTAGCCGTCATTATTGAATGCGTTGGTATTACTGGCTTCAACTAATAGATGGTTTGCATTGCCTGTAACATCTGTGAATCGCGTAGCTGCATCGTGTGCAGGGACACAGGCTATGAGTTTAGCTGATAGACCTGTACCAGCCACAGCGAGGCCTTCAGGCGTGTAATCAATACTGATAGTCTGCCCATTGGTGCCGGGATTTGCTAATACAGCATAGTCACCCACTTCCTGCACGTCTACGGTAAGCCCGTTAACAGTTGCATAATTAATCTTGGTGAATGGAGGGAGTTGGAAAGATTTAGTATAACCATCAGAAGTTACTGAAAATTTTGACATTATGTTCCTAGTGATTGAAAAAAAACCCTACCACCTGTGAAAGTGATAGGGTTAAAGACTTAAGCTGTCTTAAGTTCGATAGCGCACTCAGGACGTAAGATACCGTGACCTACAGCGTATTTGCTGACAATCAATGTACCTTGACGGCGAATGTCGTACTCAGACTCTGAAGCCAAGTCCAGTAACTTCACAGTACCGATAGCGGCCTTGTTCATTACTAAACCTACAGTTGTCGAGAAGTTGCCTTGGTAAGCAGCTACACCAGTGTTTACGTTAGTCTTAGGTAACGCATTAGTTTTCACTACTTCGATACCTGCAACTTTCAACACAGTACCGTCAGAGATAGCACCTTTACCGCCGTACCATTGATTGATAACAGTAGTGTTCTGAGCCAACAAGTAATACTGAGCTGGACGTAAGAATACGTTACGGTCACTACCGATGTTTTTCTCGTCTAATGTTTGAGCAGCCGTGAATAAACCAGCAGCTAACACAGCGGAGTCAGTACCGTAAGCAGCGTTTGTTAACACAGTACCGCCATTACCACCTGTGATAGTGGCTGAAGCACGAGCAGCTAATACGCCTACTTGAGCTAAGTTGCTGTCCATTGTTTCTGAGAGAACTTTACCAGCCTCATCAGAGTAAATTGAGCGTACATCGTAGTGATTCATTGCTTCGTCAATACGAGCGATAAACGCTTGAGCGACTAACAAGTCATCAATTACGATAGTGCGTTCAGCAGCAGCTACAGTCGTACCTACTAATTCAGTACCCGGAGTGTGGTACGCGGCTGTAATAGTGCCTGTAGTTGGAAACTGAGCAGAGCTACCTGATTGAATTGAACGAACCATTGAACGGTTCAGGAATACGTTTTCACGGTGGAAAGCTGTTAAGACTTCACCTGACCATACTTTTAAGAATAACGCTTTAGCGTCACCCGTTAAGTTAGCTTGACCTAAACGTGAAGGGGTTGCATTTGCCATGTATTTATTACTTTCGTAGAAATGATATAAGCGATAACTGGAACGTTATCTGTGGGGTATCACTTCAATGACTTACTACGTGCATCTCAAAGTTGTCCTCCTCAGAGGGCTAAGAGTTACTTCGTGTTACGCCATCGTTGCAATGGGTACTACAAGGGAATCCCTGAGCGTTGCACTTAAGGATGTACTACAGGGAGAAGAGTGGGAATCGAACCCACGGAAGGCCATCACATTGAGATTCTAAGAACTCTGTGACATACCCTCAGTAATGATGTATGTTATAAACATTACTTGCCTTAAGCCACTCAGCCATCTTCCCCATAAAACTAGAAAATGTTACTTACTGCTAACTTAGCTTGAACCTTAGCGCGGAAGGCTTCGTCAGTCTTGTACAATGGGTTCCCCATATCAGCCATCATCTCAGCACGAGATTGATAAGCACCGTTGCCTACCTTCGTATTGGAATTAGGAGTAATGAGGTCAGTACCGTTTGTACCATTACCTGTCTCAGCACTGTATTTAGTCCAAAGACCACGTACAGCTTCTTCACGAGAGGTAGCGTCACCTGAGTTAACTGCTTTGTTGTATGCTGCGATGTCAGCTTCAGACAGGTTCGCCTTAGCATAATCAATCATAGCTTTGTAACCGTCTTCACCATCAGTGATGCCGAAGGCTTGGGTACGGGCTACTTCAACTTTGGCTTGTTGACCAGCGATGTAGTCATCCACCATTGCACGAGGAATACCGGCTTTCTCTAACTTAGCATAGCTGTCATCAGACAATGTACCGGACTCATCATACTCTTTAGACAAACTAGGCATATCAAGACCAGCGGCCTCAACTGCTTCCTGAGCAGCGTCTTTAGGAGCGTCTTCAGGTTTGTCTTTAGGAGTTACTTCAGGTTCTTTCTTAGTGCTGTTAGCTTTCTCTAACTCAGTGTAACTCTTAGCTAGTGCAGCATAATCTACTACACCTGTCTCAGCGTTATAGAACTTGTCAGGGATGCCTTCAGGCTTCGCAGGAACTTCAGGAGGGGCTTCTTCAGCTACGGGAGCTACACCACCATTTACAGCAGCTTCACCCATAGCAGCCATCTTAGCGATGTACTCAGGATTCTCAGGAGTTACTTCCGTACCAATCTGTAAAGTATCTGCCATATTAGTTATGTGTAATCGTAGTACCGTCAGCAAGAACTACAGTAGTGCCAGGTTCTACTCCACCATTACTGATAGGAGGCGAATAGCCTTCAGGAACTGCTGCTTGAACAGGTAAGGTTTCTACCGGAGCTAAATCAATAGCTGCTGTATCAATGTTTACCGGAGCTGTATCAACTACTTCTTGACTTTCATTGACTACTTCTACGGGAGCTTGAGACTGCTCAGTTACTTCAGTGATCGCTACGGTTTCTACCGGGGCTGTTGGAACTACTTCTTGTGTTACTGGTTGTTTAGGCTTAGTGGCCATAATTGATTATCCTTGTGAGGGTTGAGGCTGTGCTTGTTGCTGCATCATTGAACTAGCCCCATCAACTACACCGGGGATAGCTGTCTGCATCATCTGCATAGCTTGTTGTTGTTGCTGTTTCTGCTCGACTTCAGCTTGGGTCTTGATAAGGTTCTTAGTATCAATCTGTAGAGCTGAAGCCCTACGTTTGAAATACTCATCCACACTAAGGTACTGTGCGATGGTTTCCGCACCAAGGGCTTGAGCAGAGGATTGAATGAACATATCGAGTTTCTGAAGGTCAGCAGTTCGACCAAGTGCTTCCATACCAGTAGTGATAGTCGGTTTGACCATCTCTTTAGGTAATGCTGGAATTGAACCTTGACGTTGCATACGAGACATCAAGAGTGAAACTAACGGTAACTGAAGTTCCTGAGCTAACACACTGTAGATACCCCCTAGAGCATCTTCCAGTTCACTAGCCATGTATCGGATTTCTTCGGCTGTTACCCTATCACCCTTACGTTGTACGGCTGAGTTAAGCATGAAGGCATACGAGAGTCGCTCAGAGATTGCGTCAGTGACTTCTTTAGCTACTCTAAAGTCCCCTTGCTTATCTGTCCGCATCGTAGAGATGTCTTCAGCATTACCCGCCAGTACCGCTAAGTTCTTCGCTTCTGCTACGTCACGCTTACGTGTAGTACCGTTAGGCTTTACAAAAATAAGCATCTTAGCAGCAGCAGCGGAAGCCTCTACGATTGCCTTAGTGAGTCCCTCTAGGGATTTAAGGTCGCCTAGGTATTCCTCAACATAGCTACGTCCGTAGTCCTCGTTATCCACTGAGATTAATCTTAGGGGTAACCAAGGCGACTTATCTTTAGCGTATGAGGTTTTCGTAGACTCAATGACCATACCTTCAATCTCTTGAGTAACTTCCCACTTACCGGAGCGAGTCCGTTCAATCAGGGTGTAGATTTCTATTTCTTTGTCTTCATCGTTTAGCTTGGCCTTGGCCTCATCGGTTGCGGTTAGCTTCAGCTCCTCACGGAGTTTTTCGTCTAATACTTTTACTGCGATTTCTTCTTTAGTGATAATTCTTACTACAGCTCCCATAGGGTCACGAGAGACAACATAACGGTCTAACCTGAAGACTCTCAATGAGGTTGTCTTAGGAGGGAGATATAGAAGAACATTACCAGCTACGACTAACTGTTTAATAGCCTCAAACAATTGGATGCGAATAGCTGAGGAGTTAACCTCGCTGACTACGCGCTTCTCAATCGTAGAGAGTGCCTCTTCGGTGTCACCGCGAGATGAGCCTAGGGCTTCTAAGATAGAGTCGTCTACAGATAATCTAAAGAAAGGCTGTGAGGGTGGGAAGAGAGCTAACAGGAGTTTGGACGAAAGGTTGTTTAAACCTCGCGCACCGACACCTTGATAGGGAGTAATGAATTTGGTTGCACTACCCTTAACACTTGGAGGGACTAACGTAGGGATTGTCAGTAATGCACATTCCCTAGCTCTGTCTAAGTAAATGTTTCTATCAGACTCTAATTTTGAATACTCACCAGCAATGGTAGATGAACTACCTGTCATTAGGTTTGTTACGCACCTGTAGGAATACTAAGGCCAACTTCACCACGAGGAGTAGTGAGAGATTGTTTACCACGTTTAGCACCCGCGTTAACATCTAAGCTATCCGCGTCCAACTCAGAACCCGGCTGAAACACAGGGGTAGGTGGTGGAGGTGGTGGAGGTGGGGGTGCATCAGGGATGTCTGCGCCAAAGCACATTAATCGTCTTCGCTTTCTTTACCGATATGGTAAGTATGTTCTTTTGAAATGGAATACGAGACCATGAGAGAATCAATCAGTCGCCTTTGGTAAATCCTCCCCCATAACTCCCGGTCTGAAATATCAGTGCTAGGAGATACGGAGGGGTACTGTTGGTCTAACTGCTTGATAAGGTCTACGCTTAAGGGTGGAAGTGAATCCATTGGTGTAATCCTTAAGATAATCTTAGGAGACTTAGAGAGAATTGTTTAGATAATCTGTTAGTCATTACTAAGGTGTACACATCAGCGTGTAACTTGTTGATTTAAAACTAGAAGGTAGTGATTTTTAGTGATACTCGCTAGGAGCTACTACGATACGTTCTCCTAGTACAGTTGTCATCTCTACAGGGAATCTACGAGTATCTAAGTGATGTCCATTACGAGGCTTCAGGACTACACATTCAAAGGTCATAGCGGAGACTTTTGCTTCTGAAGGACTATACATAGGAAAGCTGAGTGCTGTATAAGCGTATCGGTCAGAGCGAAGTTCATTCCACTCACCCGGAGTCAGTAAGAAGTAATCAATGGTCTTACCTTCACGTTCAGCTTCGTACTTCTTTTCCATCAAACGGCCTAGGATTGTTTTCTTGAAAACTACTTTCATTTACGTGCCTTTCGATAGACTGTCTTGAGACCACGGGTTAGCAACGTAAAGATTGCTGCTAAGACTACCCAAGCAATTAAGACTAGGTTCATCAGCATATTAAAAGCGATCACTGGTAACATAAGAGCTACACCTAAGAACCCTACGAAAATCTCTAGGTTAGAAACGTTCTTGAAGAATCTCACGTCAAAGTCTTTAATAGCAGGACGTTCGACAAGTTCGGTGTGCCATACCCCCGCTAAGAGTGTCGGGAGTAATTCTAAAAATTCTTTAAACATGAGGGTTCCTTAGTTATGTTGAGGGATGCAAGGGGTATTCCAACCAGCCGGGACAGGCTTAGGACATAGCGGGAATTGCTGCTGCTGAGGTTCGTTGTGTGAAGGCTGTGCTAAACGACTACCGATGTATGAACCGACACCAGCACCAATCACTGTACCTAAGATGCCTGTACCGTTGTTCTGAGTAACGTGGTTGTGTTGCTGTACGATTGTGGTTCGTTTAACTACAGGACGTGGGGTTGTATAACGAGGCATTGAAGGACGACTATATGAACGACTAAAGCCCCCTGAACGGAAGCCTCCTCCGTAGCGGCCAGCTTCAGCCATTGTGGAGATTGTCATTAGAGCCGTTAAGATTAATGCTGAGAGTTTTTTCATAGTTCGGTAGATTCCATAGGTTTATCGGAGGGAACTTCAGAGGAAGCCATTGGATTCTATTCAGGACACCAGCAGTATCTGCAAGGTGCGCCCCCACAAGGACAGGTGTTAACTGGTTGTGGTAGAGGTTCTGTAGGTTTCTTTCTGAAGATGTTGTCGTAGTTTGTTTCGTAGAGTTTGCTGGTGGTTTTACTTCGGAGTTCATCACCAGTTACATCGTTAATCGCAGCCATCATCTAACAGGTCATCGTAGTAACCATTACGGACTAACTCAAAGAGGTCTATACGGTCTTGCTTGTTAAGGAGGTTGAATCTCTTAGCCAGCTTTGTGCATTGAACACACTTCTCAAATTCAATCTTGCCGTTCACTATGATTAAATTTAGGGCGCCTTTACGAAGTGCTGTGAACTTAGTATCCAAGTAGTCAGGGTTACAGCAAAGTTCCCATCCCAATTCTTGAAGCTCACGGATTACTTTCTCGTAGTTAAAACCCCATGCGAAGTAGTCTTCGTCTGTAGACATAACCGGAGGGTTGCAGATAAATTTACTTCCAGTAGGTTGTAATCTTAGGATTAATCCATCGGGGAAGTCGTCAAGCGTTAGCTCGAACATTACTGGTCAGCTCCATACTCAAACTCGATAAGCATATCAATAGCGTGTTTAGCTTTCTCTAAGTCTTGCTTACCACCCTTACTACGGAAGCGTGTGATGTACTTAATAGCTGTGTGCTGACAAGCATCAAGTTTGTTACCCATTGAGTATTCCATAGGTTGAATCTTGAGATGCTTATAGTGACTACCAGCTACCTGAGTATCTAAGGCTGACTTAGGAGCTTCTGTCTCTTGATGTAATGCTGCGTACTCCGTACCTGTCAACTTAGGACGGGGAACGTCAGGAGCTTCGACCGTTGGAGGGTCAGGTAAGGTACGCGGTGTAGGCATGAACATAATGGGTTCCCAATGAATAAGGTTACGTGTCCCTACACAATTCCAACACTTGGTCGGAGCTTCTGTTAGGGGCTGTTCTTGTTTGTGGTGTTCACAGGTATTACAACTGCGCTGGTCAGTCATTCAGTAGCCTTTCGATAAATCGTATTGAGTGTCTCGAACTCACCGTCTTCCTCTAGGCGTACTACTGCTGTAGTTAATCGTAAGACTTCTCCTAGTTTCACTACCGCGTGATTACCTACGAGAGAGGCTGAGTCGTAAGAGACTACTGGTTTAGTTTGTTGGGTGTCCAATAGATGGGTTCCTGTGTTGTGAAGTTATAGTCTGTGTGTCTACAAATACGAGCGACCCTAGCTTGAGTCAATGCGTCTTTCTCAGAGAGACCCTTGAAGTTGTATTGCGATACCACCGCATCCCATAAGTTACTTGTGGATTCCTTACGGTAGCGAATCTCTACCTCACCTTTACGTTTTCCGGACTTCATGATGTGTTCATAAGGTACGAGTAAGTACGGGTTCTTGAGGACATCATCAGCAGTCTCAAGGCCAACTCCGGGACATCCTTTATAACCATCCGTGGTATCACCCATAAGAGTCTGTAAGAGATGCCAGTAGTCAGCTACTTCAGGAGTAACGAACCAAGGCTTCCTATCCTTACGTGGATTCCATAGCCATCCGGGGATTGTCTTCATGTCCTTATCTTCGGACACAATGATTTTCTTACCGGGGATTAGCTTAGGGTGTGTACTAAGGATTCCCATGATGTCATCAGCTTCCAGTGTTGGCTTACGATAACTAGGGTAGGTCTTAGCGAGATGTTCTTTCAGAGGGTAGAGCCACTCAGGACGACTAGAGATACCGTCAGGTGTCTTACGGTGTTGCTTGTAGCTTGGTAGGACTTTGTTACGCCAGTTGATTGTGTCGTCTGAGAGACAGATAATTAAGTCATCAGCTTTAGTTACTTCGAGATAGTCCTTAAGACAATCATCAATTTCCTTAGCGATTTTTCCTATGTCCTCAGTGACCTCTTTAGATACCACACCGTCACCCCAATCGAACTTCTTCTCATTGGTTGAAGCGTATTTGAAGGCAATGATGTCAGCGTCTATAAGGAGGGTAGTCTTTACCTTAGCACCCACAGTAAACACACTCTTGGGATTCAGCACCGACTTTAATACCGGATTGAGGGCATGTAAAAAAGGCCTTGAAGACCCATTCCTTAAGATGAAACCCTAAGAAACACTTAAGTTTTCTCATATAGGTTCTACTTTCTTTTTGGTTGTCATATCTTTAATGAAGTAACCCCCCGGTAACTGCGAGAGTTTCTGAGAGGCTTCCTTAAGTGAGATGTACATGGTTGACTTAACGGGGCTGACATCCATGTATAGATTGCCGTTGTGATCGTGAATCGTGTAAGCCATTACCAGCGATAAGCTCCACCGATACCTACGAAGTAATCGCCATCGCTGTACGCTGAGGCTGATACCCCTAAGTGAATCTGTTTGAGTTGCACTAAATCGTGTCGGTAATTAAAACGAACTGTGGGCGTAGTCTCTTGACGTTTAAATCCATAGTCGAGTGAGACACTCCCCCGATTCTCGAAGGCGAACCAAGGTGTTCCACCGTCTGATACATACGTTGTAGTTTCACCAGTTCCAGTGTCAATGACCTGAGATACGATTTGCCGTGCCTCCTTGGGTTGAACGATATTTGAGCTGGTGACTTGCTTGACAGGATTGATAATAACTTCTGCTGGTAAGGGTAGAGAGGCTTTGATTGAGGGCTTATAAGTTTTAACAGTTCCTGAAGCGATGGCTGTTTCAATCTTGGCCTCTTTCTTTAGTACCGGAACTGGTAAGGCTTCCGTGACCATCGCTGGTGTCGGTACTGGCTGAGGTAGCGAACAGCTCTTGAGTGTCAAAGCGAGACTCAATGTTGCCACTAGCAACCAAGGGAGATACTGTCCGTACCCCTTCAGATTCTCTTGTAGATTCATCTTGTGATTCCTGTGGGTTAAATAGTTGATAGCACCCATCAGGAGTAACCCTCCACGTTCCCCCGTAGTTTCCTTCAGGGTCTAACGTAGTGATTAATCCTAACGATGCTGCTAGTGCTACGAGCTTGGGATGTTCTCGAAAGAACTGAGATTGAACTGTGATACCCAATCTCCAAGCCCGGTCTAGCACTTTGATTAGTGGGTGTCTTTCCATGTGCTTCCTATGACATACTCACCAGTAATCGGACAAGCAAAGTTAAGTTGTTGACCAGCTAACTGCATGGCCTTGACGCACATCTGTCCGACATACTCCGCGTGTTGTGGTAAGACTTCTATCTGCCACTCGTCATGAACGTTAGCGACAAACTCGTACTCAACTCCGGGAGTAAATGTTTCTTTGAGGAGACCATCAAGACAAACTAAGGCTTGCTTCATGATGACTGCACCCGCTGATTGTAAGAGAGTGTTCAATGCTGAATGGGCTGACCTTACGTGCAGTAACCTACCGTCAAGTCCCTTCAGATACCCTACGAATTTAGGGTTAGGCTTTGATACCCTACGCCCGTCTACCCATTTGGTAATCTTAGGTTCAACTTTAGCTTTCACACGTTTAGATAACTCAGCCATCGCAGGGATAGCCTCAAGGAATTTAGCCCTAGATGCTTTACCAGCTTTAACCGCTTGAGCACCTTTAGGGAATCCTAAGACAGTCCCTAGCTTCTCATCACCCGCACCATAGAGGTACGCATAAATCCAAGTCTTAGCGACATCCCTAGATTCAATCCCTAGAGCCTTACGGTTAACGGTGTGAATCTCAGTACCGTCTTCCTTCTTACCGCTTACAACAACTGTAATGTAATCACCGTTATCGAAAGCAGCCATGTAACCAGCAAGACAGCGTAGCTCCAATGCAGAAGCGTCAGCCCCTACAAGAACATAGCCCTTACGAGCATAGAATAAATCCCTACACTCCTTACCGAAGGGGTTGTGTGAAGCAGGAACCTGAGCCATGTTAGGATTACTGTGAGTCATCCTTCCGGTCACAGCTCCGTTGGTTACTACACCACCGTATATGATTCCGTTCTTCTGTAGCTTAAGCCATGCTTGTTCACCCTCAGCTATCTGACCGATACGCTTACCAATCATCATGTACCTAGCTAAGAGTTTCGCTTCAGGGTATGGGAGATTCTCAAGTACGGTATCGTCTACCTTGGGCTTACCATCGTTAGTGAACTCTGAAGGTTTCCACCCTCGCATCTCACGAAGACGATAAGCGATATGGTCTCGGCTACCCGGATTGAACTCTACAAGTTTCACCTTGGAGAACTGACAGCCCTTAAGGTAGCCACTCTTAGAGTTGTTTACCTTGGGAGTAAATGGTTCGACACCCTCACGCCTGTAGATAGGAGGGAAGGTATCTCTAAGTGAACCCTCAAGAACCATACGTTCCTTAGCGAGTACACTGTATAGGTCTACAGCTTTCTTAGTATCGAAGCTGAATCCTCTACGTTCCTGTCTAGCTACGATGAGTGCTACGTCATGCTCAAGGCGTAAAGATTGTTCGCTGAAGCCTATGTTAAGGAAGTGCTTGTGAATTGCTTCAAGAGTCTCTACGTCACCCGCACAGTAGTCTTCCATATCCTGAGTCCACACCTCGAAACCTCCGGTGTAGCCAATCTTATGAATACCTACACGTTGACCCCATGCTTCCAGTGAGTGCTTGCCTATGAGTTTTGGCTGTAGCTTTCCTCGCTTGATTAGCTCAGGGTCAGTGTCGAAGAGGTTTGTGAACATTAACCTAGACATCACTAAGGTATCTACAAGCCGGGAGTCATCTACATGAAACCAAGGGTAGACCTTAGTGAGTGCGGGTATATCGAACTTGATACCGTTGTGGGCTACGATGTCACCTGTAGCTTCCATCATGTACCGTAAGCCCTGCTCTACTGTGCCTGTCGTAGTGAAGGTGTACTTAGGTTGATTGTTATATCTAGTCGCCTGACCTCGAACCTTAAGTACCATACAGTGGACTTGTGTAGTCTCTGCAAGGTAACCATCAGTTTCAATGTCTAGGTATATTGGTTCGCCTTTATTGCTCATCAGAATTGACTAGGGGTTTCATCAGGTTCAAAGGGAGAATCTTCAGGTTCTAAGAACTGGTCAGTCTCTTCGTTGTAGAACACAGGGAAGCGACCCGCACGACCATACTCACGGTCTTTAAGTAATACGATATGAGCTAGGTTACGTTCTTCAGGAGGTAACTCAGGGTCTTTGTTACGCTCGATACCTAACATGTAGTTACCGAATCGCATGAGTCCACGGCTGCCTGTGAATTGACTCTCAAGAACCTTACCGCCTTCCTCATGGCTTGAACCCTTTTCAGGTTTGTTCAAGTGGGAGAAGCCATATAAGGTGAAGTCCAGTTCCTGTAGAAGCTCTTTGATTTCCTTAGCGATACGGTTCACTTCATCGTTAGCTTCTGAAGCCGGGAGATGTGCGACCATTACTGTGAGGTTGTCTAAGAAAATATCTTTCACACCACACGATACGACCATGTAGCGCATTGCTTTCTTGATGTCGCCCCACTCAGTACCGGACGTAGGATGGTTGTACAGGAATACCTTCTCGTCTAACGTGCCGATTGCCTCAGTGATTTCTTCCTGAGTGAATCCCTTATCAGGGCGATGGAAGGCTTTACCTACGAACTTACCAGCGATACCCTTTAAGGTTTTACCTAGGGGTTCCTCAAGCATGAACACACCGACCTTAAGATTATGGACGTTGACTAACCATGACTGAAGTTCCTTAGCCCAATTGGTCTTACCGATACCGACACCAGCACCAATGTAATATGAAGTTCTACGTTGGATTCCAAAGGTTAGGTCAGTAAGGCTAGGCCAGCACCAAGGAATACCCATCTCAGGAACCTTAGTAGCTTCATCACGTATATCAGCAGCGGAGACTACAGCTTCAGGACGATAGACCCTAGCATCCCAAATAGCACTTATGATCTCTTGACCTCGACCAGCCATAAGCATCTCGTTAGCATCCTTAAGAGGAAGCCTAGCGACCTTACACTTGCCGGGAGTGAACAGTGAGACACACTCTTCTAGGGCTGCATTACCAGCCTCATCATTGTCGAACATCAAGACTACTTCATCGAAGTTCTCTAGCCACTCAAGGTCTTGTTGTATAGATTTCTTAGCGGCTGATGCGCCGTTAGGGAGTGAGACTACAGCCCACTTATTGTTTTGTACTTGGGAGACTGACAGTGCGTCAATCTCTCCTTCAGTAATAACTACTCGTAAACCACCATCTCTCCACAAGTGTTTACCGTAGAGTGTCATCAGTTTACCTTGACCTACTACTGAGAATGTCTTATCAGCGAACCGTAGCTTCTGCGCTACTATCTGTCCGTCTTTAATATGTGAGGCAATTTGAACTGTCTTACCTGACTTATGCTTACCTACTTTGTAACCCCACTTCTCGCAAGTCTCCTGTGAGATTCCTCGCTTGGGTAGGGCTTGTACTTCACCATCTAAAATTAAATCACCAGCCATCTTGTTCTGTTTCCTAGGTGTGTTTGGGGAGGGTCTATCTGAATCGGGGAATCTGAAGTAGTCACACCCCATAGAGAAGCAGGAGACATGACCATTGGTGTAAACCGCTAGGCCGTTCCTGCTTCCACACTTAGGACAGGACTCATGATGACTAAAGATTTTCTCTGTCGAGTCCTGTCTTTCCATCTCCTAGATGAACCCTAAGATTGCGCCTAGGGGAGCTACGAAGATACCGATAGCACGTAGGAGTACGAGACCAGTGATACCTGTAGCAGTAGCTAAGGCGATGACGTTAAGTACCCACCCCCATGCAGCCACTCCGATTACGGCGAACAATGCCAACCAAGCTAATCCACGATTCATGCTAAGACTCCTTCACGTTGTAATTTTTTGTAGGTTTTGAAAGAGACCGAAGCGTTCCACATAGGCTTCTTACTTGGTCTCACGAGTTGACTTACAGGGATTCCTAAGAATTTACTGAAGGCTTGTTGCATCTGAGTAGCTAAAGGCATTAAGCAATCACCTCTACTTCTTTAAACCAAAGGAAGGGTGGGATGATAGGTTTGTGGTCGAAGTCCACGTAAAGCATTTCATCTTCAGTGTCAACTTCGGTTACCGTACCGACATCGCCTAGGTTGTAAGTATTGAAGGTCTCGTCAGCGAGAATCACACGAACTCGGTCGCCGACTTTAGGTATAACAGTAGGCTTAACCAATGAGTAACGCGCATATCGCTGACCTGTAGGGTCTTTCTTAAGCTCTTTACTAATCTTGTAACCTAAGGCTTTCAGCTCGAACACTCGTGTAGGTAAGCAACGAATTTTATAAACTACGTTAGCCTCTGCCTGAGAGATGCTGCCATGTTCCTGTAAGTGGGTCAGTAAGGTTTTTACTTGTGGTGTCATTTATCTTTCCTTCTTAAAAGATGTAAAAGAAAAGGGAACGCTGTTAAGCAATTCCCTCGAAGAGACTAAACGGTTAAACCGAATTGGTCTGAGATACGTGCAGCTAATGCAGAAGCGTTGTTAGCCTCGATACGTGCAGCGATTAAGACTTCTTCTTTGTCGTCAGCCTTAGCCCATAGCTTTTCAATCTGAGCGTCCAACTTATCAGCCTTAAGATTCTGACGGGCTGAAACTTTATGAAGGTTGTTGACTGTCTTTTGGAATGAACCTAAGACACCTTGAACTGTTGACGGGTAGATGAAGTTAATGATTGATGCGATGAATTTCATGAGGGAATCCTTGAGGAATTGTTAGGAGAAACTACAGGGTGACCGGGAAGGTCTTGTCGGTCTTTTGATACCAAGCGTTAAGTACATCTAGTAAGGTACTGCTGGTTGCACCATTCTTATGTACTCCTGATTCATCTAAGAAAACGTAGCCATCGTTAACGTAAACAACCAAGCGTAGCTCTGCCTTATTAACAAGAGAAGGTGCTAACTCAACTACCATAAGGTTCTTGATGTCAGCTTGAGTAAACTCACGACTAGCTTTATTGAACTCTTCGATTGCCTTACCGTGTGCTGCATCAGCCATCTTGAAAGCAGCTTGAGCTGACTCAAGGACTTCACTAGCTTCATCGTAGATACGTTGTGTACCAGCTAAACGAGCCTTAGCAGTCTCTAATGGTGTAGACGCAATGACTACAACCTCTGTAGGCCATATCCAAGCTGTATTACCGTTGTCAAACTGTACTTGAGATGACCGAGCATCTACATTTAGAACAACACCTTCTGAATGTCTATCGTACTTACCACCTGTCAGCACAGGGTCTACTACGCGTACTCGTTGGCCTACTTCAAGAGTTGGCTTAGGTGCCTGTGGAGAGACCGCCGATACGTGTACCCATTGCTTCTGGTTGTCTGTAATGCGTCTGAATTGTGGAGATGATGTACCATCGTTGTAGTGGAAGGCGACTACATCACCTGTTCTAAATTCCGTACCACAAGGGTCATCTACTACATACAAGCTACCTACTACTAAGTCTTCTTTATTCATAATTTTTCCTTGGTTTCTTTCACCCACCACTCAGTAACATCAAAGCAGGGACAGTCCTTTAACCACTCAGAGCGTTCTATACGTCCGTTCTTGTTGAGGTCAGGGGATAAGTCACGATGTCCTAAGATAATCGCTTGGGGGTGTGCTACTGTTAATTTGAATAGCAGTCCTGATAGAGCTGCTAGTTGTTTATCTGTGTAGTTGTTCTCAGGTTTCCCTGTGATGTCGTTAAGACCACCTACAAGACATATACCTAGGGAGCCAGTGTTCTTACCTGATACATGCGCTCCTACTTCATCGTCAGGCCGACCCTTCTGAATCGTACCGTCCCTCAAGATAACGTAGTGATACCCTACAGTAGCGAAGCCCCGTAGCTTATGGTCTTTGGTTATCGTTGTGATGTCGGTGTGATTCTTCGGGCGGGATGCTGAACAGTGAACTACTAGGTACTTAAGGATTGCTGGTTGTTTCAATCGCTTGCTTTAAACTACTGTGTAAGTATGTTGAGGTAAGTTCTACATCCTCATAGGTATAGTCCTCACCATCGTAAGTGCCTTTGTCTAGAAAACCACTCAGACTTAAAAGCTGCTTGAGTTTCTTAGCGTCTTCTATGGTTAACTCCATTACCACTATTGGCTTGCTTACCACATAAACGGTACTCATTAAGATTTCTCCTTGAGCCATTCGTCAGGGACTACCTTGTCTGCAAACTTGAAGCCGTTCTTCTCACACCACATAGCGTATGTAGTCTTAGAGATTTTCGAGAGGCGAGCTTTAGAGTTACTGAAGACAAAGCGAATGTCGTACTGAGGGAATTGCTTTTTGATTAATAGATGTTTCTGTCTGTCGCTGGTGAGGAATCTACCCTTGGTTTCAATGATGATTCCATTCTCCAACTCAAAGTCAGGTGTGTACTTACGAGTCTTCACAGGTTCTGTGTACCCTATGACTAACTCTTCGTACTTGTACCCTACCCCTTTCGAGGTAAGGTATTGAGCTGTGACTTCTTCTAGTCCACTTCGATAGCCCTCAGCGATTGCACGTTGACGAACCGCTGAAGAGAAATGACGGGGTTTCTTAGAAGTTATCTTCATCGCCACCGGAGTCAGGAGTGTCGTCACCTGAAGCATCAGCAGCACCAAAGCCACCATCATCCTCAGACTCAGGGTCTTCGTAGCCAGCCTCAGAACCAAAGCCATAGCTACCAGCAGAACCGCCGCCGCTACCTTCAGACAACTCAAGAATCTGAGCAGCTACTAGGTATAACTTAACGCCAGCTACACCAGTACCGGGAATGAAGTAAGGTGCTGCCTCGAAGGAGACCTTACCTAACGTACCCCCACCTACCATAGTCGGTTTGAATTTCTTACCTGAAGCTGAGAACAAAGGGATGCTACGATTCCAAGGCTCTTTAGTTTTCTTATTGACACCGCTAGCTTTTGTGGAGAACTTAAAGATGATCTCACCAGTTGGAGCTTCAGTATCAGGGTCGTACACAGTTTCGTACAAGTCAGTAACAGTCAGAGACTTCAGTTTCTTACGAGCCTCTACTTTTAACTGAGCGAACTTCTGTTCACCCTCTTTAACTGCTTCATCGTGAATCGGTTGGAGAGCTTCTAGGATTGGTGCAGCGTCCTCTTCAGATAACTTAAGGTTTACCTTGTAGATACCTTCAGTGTTCTCGAACCCCTCACGACCATAATCAGGCTTGATGAGGTAAGGGTACTGAAAGATACCCTTCGGGGTAATATATTGTTTAGCTTTCGGCTTTTTATCAGTAGTTGCCATGATGTTTAATGTTTTCCTTGTAGACGTTTAGTTGATTGATGTGGTTTGTCGTACTTGTTGCGGTCACGTTGTCGCATAGCGCGGGGAGCTAACAAAGATTGAGTCCACTCTAAGCCTGTTACATCGTCCTTAAAGTGATAGTCAGTCTTAGTGCCTACATAAGCCCATTGACCCGCCTTCACTACTGCGTTCTCAGTGACCATCGTTACTTTTTGCTGAATCATTTTGTTACTCCTTGTAGTAAGTTTCTTCTAGGGTTTGTACATCTAAACCTTCCTGTGCCATACGAGCGTAGAGGTCAGTAGGAATACGGTGTCCGCGTTCCCACATATCACGAGCTTCGGATAGCAGACGTTCTTGATAAGCTGTCATTACGTTTTAATCTCCATGTTTAGGAATTGTTTGATAGCCCGTGTGTGTTCACCTCGACCAATCGAAAGGGAGTCGTAGAGAACACGGGAGCCAACGGAAAGAACATCACGGGGGTCTTGCTTGAATCGTTCGCACATCATCAGGAACAACATAGCGATACCTACTAGCTGGTCGCCTTGAGGTTCACTTGAGATACCATCGAGTAACTTGAAGGCGACTATCTGACCTTTGTGTACGTTCGTGCGGCTGATTTGGTCACGTACTGTTCGTGGGCTAGGTGTATTCATTTGGAACTAACACATGTGTAGACGAACGAGTTAGCAACGCGCTTGTTAAACTGCTGCACAGTCTTATATGTTTGGTTAGCTGCTTGCACACAGGCTTCTTTAGTTTCAAAGAAAGGGGTCTGCTGCATCTGAGGTTCGCTGTGCCAGCCGAACAAGAAAAGTAAAGTCCACATGGTTGAATGTCCTTATCGAGAATAAAAAGAACCCCTAGGGATTTCTCCGAAGGGGTCTGAGGGAGGGAACTTTGGAGGTTCTCATTGCTAAGGTGTACACATCAGCGTGTAAGTTATTGATTTCTTTCTAAATCCAGCCGTTTACAGCGTATTTCTACACTTGCTCCATACATCACCATGTACCACCACATCTTGTATAACTTATCATTCATGATACTTTCTCCTCGTAGATACTATTTAGGCAAAGAAATACTCACTGTCTAATACAGTAGCTAAATCCAGTGAGCCATACTTAGGCATTGGCGGGATGTCTTTAATCAACTCCTCACCTCCTGAGTTGTTGAGTTGGTAGATTATCTCCTCCCGGAATTTACCTAACACATCCTCAGAGTATTGATACACGAAGGCTTCCCTTAGAGTATCTGCAAGTAACCTAGTGTCACAGGCATGAACCCCATAGGAGTCATGAATCATAGAGAAACTATTGATACCCTTGGATTTACATAGAGCCACCGTCCGCATCATGTGTGCTGCATCACAGCTATGAACGAAGTTAGGAGAGATACCCGCAGATTGCTTACGTGAGTTAAGAGTCGAGCCTTGCTTGTTGTACTGTATGTTAGTTGCCTCCCCTGCTATGAAGACTCTTAAGGTTTCTGCAAGATTGTTCGTATAGAATTGACGTACAGGTAAACCTACGGGAGTAGTCCACACAACTGCGATGTCCAACTTAGAGACAACCTTAGAGACATCTTGCAACCACTTCATAGCCTCCTCAGCAGCCACAACTACAGTGCTGATAGCTTGGAGATTACGGTCAGCTAGATAGTAAGCAGCTTTAGCGATGTCTACATCCTCACCTATGAACATAATCTCCCCCTCCTCTATCATGGTGTCCAATTCTTGAATCAACTGGTCACGCATACCAAAGGCTGTCACTGAGTAGGGTCTAGTCATCGTGTTACGCTTGGTTAACTTACGACCAATCGGTTTGTTTACATACTGTTCACCGTCACGATAGAGTGCAGACTTCCATATAAGAGCTTCAAGGTGTCCGATAGCTGCATCCTCATCAATGAACCCTTGGACAACACTAGCGACTTCCTGATAGATGTCTGAAGGCTTCTCTGAGGGTACTAAATTGGTAGCACGTCCACCGCGTTCATCACGTAGCATCGCTGAGAAGTTCTGAAGACCATTACAAGAACCGTCTAGGGCTACTGCTATGCGACTTACGAAGGCTTCCCCTTGCATGGTGTACCCTAACCACTCGAAACAAGCTGCAAGGAACTGGAAGGGCTTGTCTGCAAGTAACCAAAAGCGATTACCCTCAACAGGTTTTAACGCTGAGTCAAGGATCGCTTGAGTATTCTCTTCAGCCCACTCGATACGCTTGTCAAAGTCTACCTTATCGTACCCAAAGGTATTAGCTAACTGAATCGCTAACCAAGCAGCCCCTTCAGAGCCTAGTGGTTTACCTTGGGAGAACTGTAAGAGTGCCTTACCGAAGTCATCAGACTGAGGATTAACGAAGCCGGGTACAGCATAAGCTCTGCCTCTCCAATCCATTACGTGAGGGAAGTAGATAGCTTCCTCATCAATGAACTTCTCAGCTAACCATAGCTTCTGTGTCAGTGCTACTACCTTGCTACGGTTCTTGAAGTTCTCGTTATGAGTTGCTGCTGCCCTAGCCTTCCACTCTTTCAGTGCTTCAGGATTAGTGTCAATATCAATAGGCTTCATAGGGATAGGCTTACCTTCACGTAAGGGCATCTTAGCGATTCCCCCTCCGGTGGTGTCCCACAGTGTACGCATGACATTGTAGATAGCCTTATTGATTGTCCAAGGGGTATCTTGCAGGGCGTTGATTGATTCATAGACGATAGGCATGTCTACCTCATCTAATTCAGCTAGATACTTCTTGTTACGTGTCTTCATTAAAGTTAAGGGAGTCTCAAGATACCCTCCGTCCTTCATAGTTGACCATGCTTTAGGCTTAGTGACCATCGGAAGGAATACCGGGGACAGTAAAGAACACGTTCTATTCTGCATAGCTAACCACACCTGAAGAGAATCTGTAGACTCCACATAGACAACTGTTTTGTTCTTACCTTCGACATGGGTGACTAACTGGCAAAGGTTTAACTCTGTGACTAATTCAATCAGCTTAACCCCAATACGGATACGCACCTCATCAGGTAGTGTAGTGTTCTCAATTCCCGCTAACTTAGTCTTAGCTCCCATCAATACTTTCTTCTTATGCTGTGTATTAGCAGCGGTAGACTTAAGATTCCGTATGATTGCATCCATCAAGCGGGGAGCCTCTTTACGAAACGCACGATAGTTAAGTTCATCCTCAAGTAACTTAGCGATTGCCTCAGCCATAGAAACCATACGTTCCTTACCTGAGATACCGTTAATGACTCTACGCAATGTAAGGAAAGCTACCTCCTTGTGACCAATCATCTCAAGGTATCTTGCAGTAGAGCCTAAGCGTCTTGCTTGGCCTGACTTAGTGGACTCAGTGAACTCCTTAAGTCTCTCTATCAGGGGTTGGAGGGAATGATTGATTAAGGCCATACCTACTACGTTCTCAGCTTGACCTTGCTTCTCTAGGTTCTTAAAGTAACTTGCTACACCCATACTGCCCATCTCAGCTTCTAATGCTAACTGCTTATCTACTAGGGTACTCATAGTATTTCTCCTATTGGTTATTGTTGATTCGTGGTTACTATTTGGTTAATAGAAACCCTGAAGACTTCTCTCTCAGGGAGGTGTCTTCAGGCTATCTACTAGATAATCTACTACTGCTGGTGAGTTACTCTTAAGATTATCTTAAGGTATATCTTAGGGTGTCCTCTCTTAAGGTGTACACTTCAGCTCGTAAGTCATTGATATTTCTTGTAAGTGATTGTTTCTTAAAGGAAACTATTTTCATGTCAAAGTCAAACTCCGGTCAAACTAAAATGTAAGTGATTGAATCGGGTGGAGAACTGCAAGATTTTAAGTCTCTTGTGTCTACCAATTTCACCACCCGGGCTTAGGGTAAGTCCTTGTTTTTACAAGGCTTGGATTTGAACTACTGTATCTCTACTGTTACCACTTTGACCTTCGTAAGACAAACTATAGTCAAAGTCTTTTACTTCATTTAGTGCACTTACAACATCTCTCAGGTGTGTATTGGATAACTGAGCGTATCTTAAGGTGGTCGAATAACTCTTATGTCCTAACCACAATTGAACACGCTTTAAATCCATTCCTGAAGCTACCAATCTTGAGGCGCACGTATGTCTCAGACTGTGAATAACGAAAGTTTCATCGTCCTGATACCCTAGGTGAATCCTAAAGTATTTCCAATAGCTTTCTACCATATCCGTAGTGTAAGGGAACGGCTTGATTAAACCCTTACGACTCTCTAGGACAGTCCGCATGATTCTAGTCATAGGTTTGTGTAAGGTGTCCCCTGATTTAGTATCAACGAACTTAACTACACCATCCTTAAAATCTACATCGAACCATGTGAGCTTGAGTACCTCACCTAGACGATTAGCACTCGATAAGAGAAACTCAAAGAGTCCTACTTGTTCGGGGTACTTCTCAGAAAAGAAGCGCATCATACTGACTTCCTCAGCGTCGGTCAATACCCTGTGCCTACTTGGTGGTTCTTTTAGAGTTGCTATCTTAGGTACATGGGTCAGCTTCCCCCAATCTACGCATAAGTTCAATAGCTTCTTCAGGACAGCCATTTTACGATTAATAGTTGCTGGTGCGTTACCTTGCTTGGCTAACTCCTTAGAAACATCCTTGAGTACCTCAGCGTTTACCTTAGTGACATCTAAAGTCTTGTCTAAGAGAGGCTTCTTTCCTTCGGTCAATAAAGACCAATTCTGTTCAACCTTATAGGCATACTTGAGACCCTTCCAGTGAGCTAACATAGCATCTCTATAGGCTGTCTCAAGGTTATATGTTTTCTTAGTGAGTCCCCACGATCCCTTAAGCATCTCAGCCTCAGTCAGTGAGTGTAGCTTCTCAGCTAACTTCTTGTCCTTCGTTCGTGTTGACTTCCTGACCCTCTGACCATCAACGGTCAAGTCAATCTGCCATACACCAAAATCATTCTGTACCAGCATCGAGTATTCTCCTCATGTTCTTGTCTAAATACGTGGTAAGTTCTGTTACTACCTCTACGCCCTTCGGTGTGAGCGTTAATAAGACCCTCCTTCTATCGTTATAATCAACTAGAGACTTGATTAAATCCAAGCCTCCCTCTCCTCCCTTACCATCAGCTAGACGATAAAAATTACGTGATGCAGCAGCCTTAGAGATTCCTAGCTTTTGTCCAACACTAGATAAATCTGTAGGTTCTACCTGAGCAGCTACCTCTAACAAAAACATGACCGTCTGAGCTTCTACGTTTTCATGTAAGTGTTTCTGTATGATTCCCTGTATGCTAAAAATAGCTCCGGCTAACTTTCGTTGCTGTGCTGACAGTAATTTTGTATCTGTACCAGTTGATTTCGCGTTCATCATTAGATTCCTTTTTGTAATTTATTGTTATAAGCGAACAATCTCCGCAATGATTCCCTACACGTTCGACTATGATGTCATAGCCAAATAAACAAATATCTAATACCAAGTCCATTATGTGTCTGCCTTTTATAGTGTTATAGGTGTCAGCTCTGAAGTCTGTGAACTCCTGAACATTATGTAGTGATGATTGATTAAGGTCAATCCCTTAAGAGACTGTCACCCTCTTAAGAAATAACCCTAACAGAAACCTTATGCCCCAAAAACTAAAGGCTTCCTTGGTATAAACGCCTAGGCTTACGTTTATGATTCAGCTTTGCGATTAACTCTTTGATAATCTCAATGAGGCCAAAGAGTCCTAGAAAGCTAAATACAACCAAGACCATCAACACTACTTTAAACTCTGACTGTGACAATTTAATACTCCTTTACGTTATGCTATATAGCTCAATTGGGTACTTGCTAAGGCTAGTCTGATAGCGGGTTAACATCGTAAATTGACCACCCACCTTCGTAGTCCTGCTCGGTAAACTCACCACCATCAGCCTCCTTCCCTAGCTGCCAAGCTGCTTCAACGTCTTCAGCCTCCACGATTAGCTCATAGGTAATTATTGACTGCGCGATTACTTTGAATTTAGGCATGATTACCAATCCCCTAACACTGATTCACCTGATTCATCTTGCACCTCAATGCCCATAGCTTCAGATAGTGACCAATCGACCTTCACACCGTCTAAGGTAATGGTTCCCTCTACGTCCATCTTTTCGTAGATCGCTAAGGCCTCTTCAGGAGTCTCCGCTTCGATTTCCTTTTCGATATAGGCGTACTGGATAACGGTAAATTTAGGCAAAGCTGGTGGCTTGGGTAAACCGTCCAACTCAGCGATTACTGACTGAGCCTTACGGATTAAAGACTTGTCCCCTTCAAGCTCCCCATTTCCCCCTGATATACACGATTCAAAGGCAGCAAGTAGTTCTCGCATTGTGTTGCTTACTGTCGTATTAAGCATAGTGATTCACCCCATGAGTAGTCACATGAGAAACTAAACGATTCACTTCATGTGTCTCCATGTACATAGTTGAATAGTCATTGAAAGCTACACCCTTACGAGGTAAAGCCTTGAACTCTTGACGGGCAATTTCAGCGCGAAGCTGTACGCGGCTATCAATCTTTTCCTTGAGTTCGGCTAGACTATCAGCGGTCAATCTTAAGCCTTGCTGTGTGCCTACATACTTAAGGTTTCCGTTTAGATTGTCGCGTGTTAACTTCACGAAAAACTCTTTGTAAACTGTCTTGAATGATGGTGTGACCATATCGTTGAATCCTTTTGTATCGGTTAATTAAAGACTCTGTGAGCCTGTCTATGAGAGTGAATCTCCTTGATAACCCTAGGGAATCTCTAAGGCCATCTAAGTGATTCACTGACTCTTCAGAAATTTAGTTACCTGACATTTAGCGGCGTGTAGGCTCTTTGCTGTACCTTTTTTTCGGTCATCAGTTACCTCATTAACGTGAAGCCATGTACAGAAATCAAGGGCATAGGAACCTTGTATATATGCGCCTTTATATTTAATAGTCCACATGATTAATCGCCTTGGTTAATCCTTCAGTACAGCTCACACAATCACAGGGCGTAACACTTGAGAGTGTCTTAAGAACATCTGTTAAGGTGTCTTCACCAAAGCAATGTGCATCGTCTAACTGATAGCCATAAGCAAGCCATACGAATATATCGGGTGAGGTCTCTAGCTCTTGCACTTTCTTGTTCTTCCTGATTCTGTCTACTGTTTTCATTTAGTTATCTCCTTGTTAAAATGTCGTGATGCTTCTTTGTGTCCATTCAGATATAGCCAGTTAATCGCTTGGTCACTGTCAGTAAACTCGCTGAGTTCCTTAGTGTCTTCGTTAGAAAGGAGCCAGTTCGCTACGCCCTTCCATAAGTGCCAATTCTTGAAAATCATCTTGTTATCTCCTTGATTATCTACTAGGGAACAGTCCCCCTTAAGAGACTGTCAGAGCGTGACAATCCCTTAAAAGTGAGTGTTTCTTAGGCGTTAAATCCTGACATTCTAATCATCTCCATCTGTGCAATTCTCATGCTAGGAACGTACATTGAAACACCTTCAGAATTAAGCATAAAGAAGTAGACCGCACCTGAATCAGTAGTCACCTTTTCATACCCTAAGTGAGACCACTGTGCGATATAACCTACAGTAAAATCATCACGATTAAAACTAAACTCCATATCATGATAAATTACTACTGGATGATGTATGTGCTCATACTTGTTATAAAGGGATAAGAAGCACTCCTCCACGTTTAACCCTTGTGTGGTCTCAGTGAATGACTGACAGACCCCTAAAGAACCTTTATAGCTACCAGTGAACTTGAATGTTATTTTCATGATTGTTTCCAGCCTTTCTGTTGCATACGTGAAAGTACATTGTCCATAGTTACGAGCTGGTCATATAACTCACGCTTAGTTAGACGATAGCTAATATCTACTGAGCCTTTGTTAGCCTCAAGGCGCACACCTCCGTAAGCATAGCCTAGGCAAAAATCGCCACCAGTTAGCTTGTTGATTCTCTCAACATAGTATTCAAGATTCTCATTAGTGATTCTTTGTGACATGGTTATTTCTCCTTAATGGTTAATGTTTAGCGGTAATCGTTTAGCTCGCACTGTGTATCTGTTTCACACTGAAGAACTCGCTGGTCTCTCTCATTGAGTAAACCGTTAAGTAACAGTAAGCAAAACATAACGACTACTATGCGAACTCTTAATATTGTTGATTGTTTCATGTCAGTGTTAATCCCTTCGTAGTTACTATTTAGACGTTAAAAAGTGCAAGGCTTGGTCTAGCGTATATCCTAAGCTCTTGAGATGTTTAGCTGTCGCATAAGTACCACACATTGCTTGTAAACGTTTGATTTCGTTAGTAGGTTTCATGATGTTAGCTCCTTGTGATTGATTGAAAATGTACTGCATGAACCGCATCATAAAGAGATAGTTTCTACGTGTCAACTGTTTTCTTAAGGGAACTATAAATAAATCTTAGGCCATCGCTGGATAACTAGAGATTGACTCAAAGATTACTCTTAGGGCTAGTGTAAGAGTATCTGAAGGACTACGCATAGATTCCACTTAGGGTTACTTAGAGACTTACTCAAAGATTCCACTTAGGGTTACTTAGAGACTTACTCATAGATTCCACTTAGGGTTGGGAAGTGTTGCTGATAAGTTTTATTTATCAAACATTACTTATCAATCATTAATACTTATCAAAAAAAAATAGGGCAATACTCAACCATATACAGACCAGTATATATGCCAATCAGCATACACCTAACCTATCTACAGTTGACTATTGCCCACCTTAAGACACCCTAAGAGTTCTATTATCTCTTTCACTACTATATAATTCAATAACTTAGCTACTACTTTGACCACACATTGACTTAGCCCTGTGGAAAATCACATGATTACCTAGCGAACCGCTTCGATTTACCTAGGGAATATGTAAGAGCGACCACCCTAGAGGGGGGAACGGCTAACCCGTAGCGTAGAGTTACCTACTCATATTTTTACCATAAAATTATTCAGCCCCCTAGGGGAATCTATTAGTTCACTACAGGCTTAATCAGTATTAATAATCAGGCCATTGTTATTTATTTGGTTACCGCTACGGTATGCACCGTTAGAAGACCCTTGCGAGTCCCTGTCAGACTTCCTAGCGTTATACCCTGAGTCATCGCTACGATTCCGTCTGTAGTCATCACCGGAGAGGGTGTAAGACTTAGGCTCGTTACGCTGGTTTACATACTTACCATTGTCCTTACGGGAATCGTCCCATGCAAAGGATGAGATTGAGGTAAGGAGTGCTACGATTACTACGCTTAGTTTAATCATTATTAATATTGTTCTATGTAATTAAGGTGTCAGGAATCTTAGCATAAAAGGTAAGACAATCTCTACCATTGAATCTTATAGATACCTATAGTGAATCTTATAGATACTCTTAAGATTATCTTAAGTATATTAATCTTCCCGGCTTATTACTAAGGTGTACACTTCAGATTGTAAGTCATTGATATTTTTTGTAAGAGATTGATACTAAAAAGAAAAAATAAGGCACACCTAGAGTCTCTAAAAGAGGTCTAAAGTGTACCTTAAGTGGGTTAGATTACACCCATGAATCTTCGTTTATTGACCCACCAGCTAACTCCATAAAATCACGGAGCTGCTTAATACGATGTTCTTCTAAGTGTTCATTATGGACAGCCTCTTGATTCTTCCTAAGAGAGTCTTGCCAATAAGCTACAGCCCCTGCTAGTGCATCCAATCTATCGTCATGAGCTAACGCCCCTCTGTCCCTAGTAATACGAGACAACTGATAGAACAAAGCATACTTAGGGTCTTCAGCCTTCAGGTCTTCTTCGATTACCTTACGATCAACCACAAGACGATGCTGGGACAGCACAGGTTCGAGAATATCAATGATACGCTTCTCTTTCTGTGTGTTAGTTCTATTAGACTCAGGATTGATAGTCACCGGGTAGATGCTAACCATCACTGATTCTAGTAAGGTCTTGAACATTCCGTCACCGAAGTTATCCTCAATGTCAATGAAGTTCACTTGATGATTCTTCGCTAGGTTCGCTAGAGCCTTAAGAGTTACCTCAGAGTAACCGTCACGAAAACCGCCGGAGGCTACAAGGTACAACATACCGTTTAACTGCTTAACGATAGCATACCCTGTCTCATCCTTACCCTTACCTGAAGGGTCGATGAACATGACACACCCTGAATAATCAATCCACTCAGGAGCTACCCACATAGGCTTGTACCACTTATCACCAGCAAGACCACTAGACTCTAAAGGTAACAGTTGGTCTTTACCTGAAGCCCACGATACTTTCACAGGAGCTACTTCTTTGTGTAAGTCCATGACTGCGAAGTCAGCAAGTTTCAGAGGGAACTTATCAATATCGGATAAGCTGGTGTCGAGCATGAACTGTAGAGCAAAGCCAGCCTTACCATAGGATGCCTCACGTTCCACTAAGTCTAGGTCAGTGAATCGTTTAGGGTCTGTAGGTTCACCCCTACCACCACAATTAGTAGCAAGCTCAGGATTCTTCTCAAGAGCCTTAAGGACATATTCAGATAACTGTCCGTCATACTTAAGAGTATTCTTAGGGTATCTAGCAGTCCAAATACGAATCTGATAGCCCCTCTCAGGGAGACTCTTATAAATTGACATCTCAGATTGTGGAGTTCCTAGGTAGGTAATCTCCCCGCCCGGTAAGATAATCGCATCGAACTCTTTGATGATATTTAGTAAGGTGTCTCTAGCTGTCTGTGTGACTGAGTTATTCAGAGATTCAATGTCATCAGCAATAATACGACTAGCGCGAGAACCTGTAAGTTGACCAGTGATACCTACAGATTTAACTGAGGGGGCATGAGCTGGTTTAGCTGGTGCAACATCAAACGCGATATTAGAATCCCGTTGACCATCCTTGGCCTTAAGATGCTGTAAGAACGGTACGTCATTAATCAGACGTTTAGTAAAGATACTGAAGTCATCCGAACGAGTCTTAGAAGCTGATACCACTAAGATTTTCTCATCAGGATTATTGAGGAGCAACCAGCAGCAGTAAGCTGAGGTAATCCACGATTTACCAATCCCCCGGAAGGCTTGAATCATCCTTCGCTTGGGAGCGTGTTGTAAGTAGAACGCTATGTCATACTGTACAGGGGTAGGGTCAGGTAACCCTAGGTGTTTCCAAATAACGTATAGAAACTTACGAAAATCCTTTTTGATGTCTTGAAGTTGAGCTTCAGACAGATTTAAAGCAGCTATAGTGATTCCTTTGTTACGATGAGGAAATGATTACCTCTAGGGAAGCTCTAGGACGAACGAACGAACCTTGGGTGAACCAAAGATATGTCCGAAGATACTTAACTCGTCCTAGAGGGGTTAGCGTTTAAATTAGCTAGTGAAATGCGCTTTCGTCACTGAAGTCAGGTAGAGAATCGGTAACCGGAGTTACTTTAGAACCTGTCAGTGGATTATCAATCTTATTGTCCTTCAAGAATTGTCGGATAAGATTCATGTACGCTGGTGAAGGAGGTACAAGCCAAGGTTGACCGTCCGGTTTAAGGACAGCCTTCCCTTCATCGTTCAACAAGGGGACACCCTGAAGAACTAACTTACACCACTCAGCCATGCTTCCGTGAATCTCACCTAACTCTTCTTCAGTTGCTTTAGATGTCATTAGATATTTAGTCCTGCGTCTAGTTGTCCATAAGGGTTAAGTGAAGTTGTCCCTGAGATTCCCGTACCGACTGTCTTAGGAATCTTAAGGTCAGTCTGAGCTTTAAGCTCCGTACCTGATTGAGTTTGCTGACCGTTACGTTGAGCAGCTAAATCATTGTCTTCAGCTATGCGAGATGTACGGTAGCTACCTTCAAAGTAGTTATTCCAGTTATCTCCGTAGAACTGAAAGGATGGCAACATCTTTTCTTTCTGAACGTAGTTGTTTTGGAACTTACCAAGCTCTGAGCGAGCTTCTTCAAGCTGTTTAGTGTACGAGGTAATTACCTTCTGCTTATCCTCTTCAGTGAAAGGCATTACAGGTAAGGAGTTGCCCATTACACTAGCCATACCGCCTTCACCTACCTGACTCCTCATGTCTCTAGGGAGGGGCTTACCGTTCTTATTGATATACTCAAGGGCTTTCTCAAGACCTTTCACCATCTGTTCATAGTGTTGAATGAACGAGCTAGAGTCAGCTTCCCCATAGTATTTACCGCTGAAAGGGTCTACAACTACTTTGAGGTCGCCACCATTAGAAGCAAAACTACCTAAGCTCCCAATAGACAGGTTACCTACGTCCCGCTGTCTAACAGTCTTGACGTAAGCCTTACCTGAGTCTTTCAACTGAGCGTTTTTATCTAGCTTAATCCCTAGGTTACTAGCGATAGAGCCGATGTTCATTAGCTACCGCCGAATACACGTTGAACGATACGCTCTAACGCACTTGTACCTAGACTAGCTAAGACAGCCGCTAACCCTAATTGAGCAGCGAACGGAATAGCCGGGATAAAGCTGATAGCAGCAGCAGCAGCCATACCTAAAGCCCCGCTAGAAATAGCCCTACCGATAACCAAGCGAGGTGTCAGGGTCTCTTTAGATGCTAAGAGTTGACCTAAGCCAATTGCGGCTCCAACTACAGCAAGCCATAAGGCTCCCTTTGATGCTTCATCGTGAATCATTATGCTTCTACCTTTTTAGGGAATGAGATTAATCTATCTGCTTGCATAAGCCGGGTGAAAGTCTTGTGAGCTTTCCATCCGATGTTAATGCTGAGATAGTATTGTTTAGTTAAGAAGAGGTTACCTTTGACGTTGAAAGCCTTACGACCGTCAGGGTTAGACCAAGTGGTAATCTCAAAGGTCTTCCATGTTTTACTTTTAGTGATCGTAGCGTCATCTCTAGGGAACCCTAAGACAGTATGTCCAAAGCCATAGGCCGGGTTACGTGTGAGCCATGCGATACGATACCAATAACGGAGTAAGATACTTGCTTCGTACTCTTCTACCGTTACCTTGTCGCTATCGCCATAGACACCCCAAAAGTATTCATCACAAGCATTGTCGTGAGTTTGAAACCAATTGAGCCACTTCCATAAGTAGTATCTATTGAACCCTACCGTTGCCTTACCGTATCTCTTAACGACATCTAAGCGATATTCCTTACGGACGCATAAGGCCAACAAAGGAGAAGCTATCCAAGCTACAAGAGTTGCCACAAGGGACACAGGGTAAGTCACCAGCCAGCGACCTACCATTAGAGTATTCCTTAGAGCTTCACGCATTTTAGTACCTTCATACCAGCTGCCAAGTTAGCAGCTCCACCTGTAGGCTCAATGACAAATGAAGTAGCAGGGTTTCCGGAACCATCATAACCGGGGAAGCTAGTACCAGCTGCTGCAGTACCATAAGCATTACCTGTATGTGTGTGAGTCTTAATTTCACCAGTAGTAGCATCACCGACATCTCCAATAGCTTGTACCATTGCATAATTAGCAGGACAGTAAGGAAGACCGAAGGTAGTAGAACCATCACCAGTACCCCAAGTAGTTCCAATAGCTATGAACAGAGCTGCATATATTCCACCTCGACTTACATTAGTGGGTACTAAAGGTAACGCTAGGTAACCTGAAGGAGCTGCATCACCAGCGAAGTCAATGAGAGTACCAGCAGGAACTCCGGGAGGTGTCAGAGCGACAATCGCTTGTTTAGTCTTCAAGGCTGTCATGAAGGCTGTGTCTTCTACACCAGCTTCAGCTTGTGCCTGAGTTGCTTTAGTGTGACCTAGAGCTGCTTTAGCTGCCCAATGTTTAGCACTATACTTACCTGTCTCTACCTGAGAGTCTTCAGCTTTCTCTGCCCATTGGAAGGCTTTATCAGCATTGACTAGAGCGGCATCCTTAGCAACAACTGTTAGGACTTTCTGATTCTCAGCTTCAGTAGCACTAGCGAGGGCTTCAGTAGCATAGAAGGCTGTCGCTGTGATTGCATCTTGAATAGCTGAGGATGTCGCTACACCATCAAAGGCTTCCTGAGCGATGTATAAGGACTGTAAGGTAGCAGTATCTAAGAGCTGCTCAGTCATTGTGGAACCATCCACAAAGTCCACTAAAGGAGTCTGTGGGGTATTACGTTGAATTTCTACTAAAGCGTTTTCTAACGGGGTAGTAGACACCCTGATTGTAGTAGGATTTACCCACGTATAGGTTGTATCAATAGTGCCGCCAACCTTAACTTCAACATGACTCTTATCCAAATAAGGGAAGGTTACGATGAAGTTACGATTACCGCCAACACTATGATAGGAAACTGACGAAGAGGCCATTTAGTTCCTTGAGATAATTGGGAGATACCCCTAAGACTGAGCCTAGGGGTTTACTGCTTGTTACTTAAGGTCAGTACCTAAGTTACTACGAATGATTTCTTCATTACGAGTATCAATGAAGTCATCACGAGACATACCTACGTCCCCGAACAGTGCCTTGTTCTTCGTGTACTCTTTAGTACCTACCTTGTTTGCTAGTGGAGTCACTCGCTTGTAGTCATACAGGTCATACTCTTCAGCATAAGGCCGTGGCATACCCTGAGAGAACATCATTGAGTCATACTCTAAGGCTTTCTTAGCGAGGTCTTTACGTTTGTTGTAGACATCTGCAAGAAGGTTGTTACGCATCGTATCGGTCATCTTAGGGTCTTGATAGTCAGGCGAGGCAATCAGCTCTTGTAGAGTGTCTACCAAGTCCTTACCGTCAGCATCCTTAAGCTGTCTTACGAACTGCATATAGTTCCACTTCTCGATACCGTCTAGTTTTACCCCTCCGACCTCTCTAGTGACACCACCTAAGATAACCTTGTTAGGTTCTAAGAGTTGTAAACGTCTAAGCTCATTCATTACCGGGTGGTCTGTAGGAACCTTTTGAGTTACCGGGTTAAGACCAGCCATGCTAAGTTCCTTAACTAGAGCTGGATTACCTAACAGGTCAGGGACAGGAGGTAAGGTACGCGATAGACCGGGGATTTTCGCTTGGATTTCTTCAAGAGCTGACGAGGCTTCCCTTAAGAACGGGTCTTCAGCTTGTTTGTTAATCCACTTGATAGTGTTACCAGCCGGAAGCGCGTTACCAGCTAGACGTTGAAGGTAGTTACCCTCAGTATCTTTCTGTATCGCGTCAAGAGCTTGTGACATACCCTGAGTCCATGTCTTACTTAGCACATACTTAGCAGCTACAGCCATAGGAGTCGCTAGAATCTCCAAGATTGAAGACTCCATCTCTTCAGGTGTAACCTCTTCAGCGTTTGCAGCGATGTACGCTTGGACAGTCTCGTGAACTGTAGCAGCGAATAAAAGGAAACTGATAGGGTTACCGTCAAGACGGCCTAGAGCTGTTTGTTCGCCCGTCTCCGGGTCTACATAAGCCTGTTGTTCTACCTCCAACTGAGATAAGTTACGTCTAGCTGTAGCGTTATCAGTGATTGACCCACGGGTATAACCACCGCCAGCTAATGCAAGACCAGCAGTAAGGTACATAGCCCCCGCACTAATCTGAGCTTCAGCTAAATCAGCTCTCGCACCACCAGCAGCAATCTCACCTTGCATGTAGTCAGACATTCCGGCAAGGCCGGGAGTACGTCTAGTCATATACTTAACAAGATTGGTAGGTGTCTTAATGAAAGGTAATGCCACATACGACATAGGGAAAGCTCTCACACCTTCCATCAGTTTAGTCCCACCATCACCTAGGGCTTCCGTAAATGTACTCCGGTGAGCAGCATCTTGAGATGACATAGAGATACCATAGTAGGGGTCTCCCACTTTAGCGGTAGAGGCTCCAACTTCAATCTCACGAATCTTAGCAAGATACTCAGGTGTACCAGCTTTAAGGCCAGCCTTTTGAGCTTCCCTTTGAGCTAGTGCTGACAGTTCACCACGGTAGAACATAGCCTTGAAGAACTCATCAGAGGCCATCAGTGAACGTGTGCCGCCCGGTAGACTCCGTAAGCCGACTCCAAGTAAGTCAAGACCCTTACCAAGTTTCTGCATGATAGGCGCGTCACCCTCTTTGATACCGAAGGATGCGCCAGTGAATCCCTTGAGCTGGTCAGTGTCTAACTTATTACCAGTACCCATGATAGGCGCGTTAGTTTTCCACGACTGAGAGAACGCTAAGACACCTTCAGATACACCTTTAACCAGCCCTAGAGCGTAGTTATTAGCTTCCTTAAAGGTTAGGTCTCCTGAGCCTACAACTTGGCTTCTAGCAGCTCCTAAGTATCGCTCACCTACGCTACTCGCCATCGAAAGAGTGTTCGATAAGGCATTTACTACGAATGTCGGAGGGCTAAACAAGGCGTTGATATACACCTCTGTAGCTGCGTCCTTCCAGTTAGGGAGTGATGCGGCCTTAGCCATGCGAGTAATACTTACGGAATCCGGTAGGTCACCCACCATCTCCGCTAGTTTGTCCCAATTGGTTTGACCATTAAAGCCTACAGCACCTTTAGCTGTAGATGCGATACTGTTTGCTATGTCACCACCAGTAGCAGGACGTTGCATAGCCTTCATAGCACGAGCGATTTCACTCTTGTTATTGGAGACCATAGCGTCTAACACTACCAGCTTCTTGAAAGCATCTTTAAACTCACCAGTAGTAGCTTCTGTAGGTGCAGCCTTAGCGATGTTCGCCAGTTCTTTCACCTTATAGGCTACAGCAGCGCGAGTCTCTTCAGCTTTAATCACGAAGGAGTCTAGTCCCTCTACTCTAGCGGAGGCTTCAGGGATTGCATCAGGAGCTAACTTACCAGCTTTCTTAGCGGCTTCTTCCCATCCACGGCGAGTCTTACCGATGGCTTGGTCTTTCACTAAAGCGAAGGCTTCAATCATATCCCGCACACCTTCTTCGGTATTCAGGTATTTCAGATTGACTAGGCCACTAGCTTTACTTGCAGCTCCCTCATAGTTTCCATCGAGGTAATCTGTAGCAAAGGCTCGTTGAGTCTCTTCATCCGGGATAGTGATAGTAGGTTCCTTAAGAGTAAACCTAGGAGCCTCCTCACCTAACTGCTCAGTGACATCCACCTTAGCACCTGTAGCCGGGTCAGTCATATAAGAAGCTGTTGCTGGTGACTTAGGAGTAATCCCGTGTTCTTCACCATAGACAACTTTAGTCTTCTTATAGGCTCCAAGCATAGCGATGAACGGTTCAAGAACCTTACCTACTACAAAGCCTTCTGCTGTCTGTTTCACGCGACCTAGTAACTCCGGGTCATCGTTGTCAGCGGCTAGGTACTGGGTGAGTGCATTGTCCATACCGGGAATCCCGGAGTTAATCGCCATGTTACTCAAGCGTTCCTCGTAAGGATTGAACACTGAGAGGTCAGCTACAGCACCAGCCGTACCTACACCTACAGCAGTCTTGATAGTCGTAGCTATCTTACCTGTACTACCGATAGCCTTAATACTCCGCACAGCCTTCAGAGCCGGAAGGAACCCGGTCATGAACTGTGTGATTCCCTTAGAGATATTCCCTACGGTTGTCACAGGGGCTTTTAACCCTACTTCCTTAAGGTCACCATCCGTCAACCGGGGAGAATACTCCTCAGCTAACTTAGTGAAGTAGTCAGGGTCTTTCGTCCAAGCATCAGGAGCGAGGAAGTCAGCGATGTTAGCTAAGGTATGATTGATTTCAGTACCCGCATTGATGACACCATTGACAGCCCCATAACCCACATCAGCAGCGTACCCGCCGATACCCTTAACTTCCTCTTTAGGAGTCTCTTCAGGATTCTCTGAGGGAACCTCGAAGGCCGGGTCTACTTCCCCCGGAGCCAACTCAGGCGCACCCTTATTACCAATTACAGGGATAGGCTCTAAATTAATCGGGGGTGCGTCCTCTTCAGGGTCATAAGGTGTCTGCTCGATACGCTGTAATTCTGCTTGGAAGTCCTCGTTACTCTGAGGCGATACTACTTTTAAATAATCGCTACTAGCGTCTGTCATCTATTTTGTACTTTCGTGTCGTTTAAGTTTCTTCTCAGCGATAGCTTGAGCTTTAGCCTTACGTTGTAACTCTAAGAGGTCTTTAGGAGGCATAGCGGGTACTGCACCATTACGGGTATCGTTAACGAACTCTGTAAGATTTGAACCATAGAAAGCTACAGGGTTTTTCTTCTTAGCTTCCACCGCGTCAATCTTACTGTTAGCAGCATTGACAGCTTTATTGGATAGGCCGGACTCTTTGAGCATCTTGATACCTAACTCTTCACCCTGAGCAGCAGCGTCTTTTTTAGAGACACCTGAATCCACTAGGTCTTCGATATAGTCCAACACACGAGCCTTAACTGCGTTAGCGTTACTTCGCGCTTCCTCACCATCCTTGGTCATATTGAAAGGTGAATAACCAGCATTAGCTTCGATACTCTTCATAGCCGACTTAACAAACAAGTCAGAGGAGATGGGTTTCTCAGTAGAGCCTTTCTCAGCACGTCTAGCAGCTTCCTCTTTCTTAGTCATTAGCTTATCGAAAGCAGTCTGACTAATATCCCCACTGTAGTAAGCCTTAGCGATCTGTTGATTACTTGGATTACCTAAGCGTAAGGTCACGTAGTTCTGTGATTGATAGGCTGTCTCCTGCTTCTTATCAATACCTGTAGAAGCCGTTAAGAGCTTACTCAAGATACCGTCAGAGATAGGGATGCCACTTTCAGATACCTTCTGTGACTCAGCGGTAATCTCGCGGATTTTCTCAGCTCTTACTGTAGGGTCTTCAAAGGTATTAGCATCAATCAACTTGAACATGATTTCACGCTCTTTAGTATCAGCAGCTACCTTAAGAGCCTTCTCATTATCGGAGTCGGTCTTACTACGTTTAGCCACTTTATCCGCGAGGATGCGATGTACCTCAGAGTCAATCTTGTCTTTCCACTTAGGAATCTCATAGAGACCCGGAGTCTTATCCGCGTGTGGTTGTTTAAAGACTTTGAATAAGCTAGTGTCCCCGGTCTCTTCAGCAGTTGCTAACACGGCCTGATAAGCCAGCTCGTCTAGTTGACTGTTTGTTTTACCCGGAAACATGGCTTTCAGATTAGCCCTACGAGCTTCGTATTGAGATACTCCGTAGTCCTGACCAGCGCCCATAACGTCTGAGATGTCAGCCTTGAACATACGTGTCAGCTCTACGTTATTTAACTCTTCCTGACGGGTTGCCTTGAAGACACCTTGAGCCTCTCTCAGTTTAGCCATAGTCTTACCAGCTAACGGAGTGAACTTACTAAGGTAGTTCTCAGACTTGTCAGTGAAAGGGTGGGTCTCCCACTTGTCCTTCATGAAAGCCTCTATGTCACCGTTTTCTTTGTCAAAGCCTTGCTCATACTCTTGAAGGACTTGTTGGTTCCAATCCGTCCAATCGTTCACAGCCTTAACGTTGTCATACCCATACTGCTCCATCTCACCCTGAGCTACTTCAC
>Ga0208883_100168_pt1 | contig 38617 bp, 38 predicted proteins | sample LakWasMet43_HOW7_2_FD_183881 | JGI IMG/M metagenome (GOLD analysis project Ga0208883, IMG submission 183881) | Freshwater sediment methanotrophic microbial communities from Lake Washington under simulated oxygen tension - Sediment Metagenome... | ecosystem: Environmental > Aquatic > Freshwater >...
GAGCTACTGGAGGAATTAGCGGATCGGTTCGAACAGGGCTGTTCGCTCAACGCCAGGAAAAAGAAGCCTAATACCTCGCAACAATTGGAAGCTGGAAGTGCCTTTCTCTAAAGTTGATGCCTATGGGGTCGAATGAATTCGACCCTACAACGGCGTAACATCAGTTATAAAAATGTCGTTCGATAGTTAATTGTTTTATTTTCTACCACATTTAAATCCAGACCATGTAGAATTGGCGTAATCATATTCGTAACTTTGGGATTTTAAAGTGAGTTTTAGAGGTACAACCATTCTTTCTGTTCGCCGCGACGGCAAAGTGGTGATTGGCGGCGATGGCCAAGTCACTTTGGGCAATACGGTCATGAAGGGCAACGCCCGCAAAGTGCGCCGTCTATACCATGACAAGGTTATTGCCGGTTTTGCCGGCGCTACGGCCGATGCCTTCACCTTGTTCGAACATTTCGAAGGCAAGCTGGAAAAACACCGCGGCAACCTGACGCGCGCCGCCGTAGAAATGGCCAAAGACTGGCGAACAGACCGCGCCCTGCGCAAGCTGGAAGCCCTGCTGACAATTGCCGACGCCAAAACCTCCCTGATTCTTTCCGGTACCGGCGATGTCATCGAGCCTGAGCATGACTTGATGGCCATTGGTTCCGGCGGTGCTTTTGCGCAGGCGGCCGCACGCGCCTTGTTGGAAAATACCGATTTAAGCGCCCGCGAAATCGTCGAAAAATCATTAAAAATAGCCGGCGATATCTGTATCTATACCAATCACAATTTGACCATAGAAGAACTGGACGCAGATCCTAACGAGTAAACGAATGACTCAGATGACCCCTAAAGAAATTGTAAGCGAGCTGGACAAGCACATTATCGGCCAGGCCAGCGCCAAACGCTCCGTCGCTATTGCGTTGCGCAATCGCTGGCGCCGCCAGCAGGTCGATGCCGCCTTACGCGAAGAAATTACCCCGAAAAACATCCTGATGATCGGCCCTACCGGTGTCGGCAAAACCGAAATCGCCCGTCGCCTTGCACGTCTGGCTAATGCGCCTTTCATCAAGATAGAAGCCACTAAATTTACTGAAGTCGGCTACGTCGGCCGCGATGTCGAATCGATTATCCGCGATCTGGCCGATACGGCCGTCAAAATGACGCGCATGGCGGAAATGGAAAAGGTCCAAAACCGCGCTTACGACGCTGCCGAGGAAAAAATTCTGGATATCCTGTTGCCACGGGCCGGCAGCGGCATGCTATCCGACACTGAGGAATCGACCCGCCAGAAAATGCGCAAGAAACTGCGTGAAGGCGATCTGGACGACAAGGAAATAGAAATCGACGTACATGTCGCCCCTTTAGGCGTCGAGATCATGGCGCCTCCCGGCATGGAAGAAATGACCAACCAGCTGCAAGGCATGTTCCAAAACCTGAGCACAGGCAAAAAAAAATCGCGCAAGATGAAAATCAGCAAAGCCTTGAAAGTGCTTCAGGAAGAAGAGGCAGCCAAGCTGATCAATGAAGAAGACATTAAAGCGCGCGCCGTGGAAGCGGTGGAACAAAACGGCATCGTCTTTCTCGATGAAATCGACAAGATCTGCAAGCGCTCCGAACTCGGCGGCAGCGGCGGCGAAGTCTCCCGCGAAGGCGTGCAGCGCGATCTGTTGCCGCTGGTTGAAGGCAGCACTGTCAGCACCAAATACGGCACCATCAAAACCGATCATGTGCTGTTTATTGCATCCGGCGCTTTCCATTTGACCAAACCTTCGGACCTGATTCCCGAACTGCAGGGGCGTTTTCCTATTCGCGTTGAACTCGATGCGCTGACGGCCGATGATTTCGTACGCATTCTGACCGAACCGAATGCTTCATTGACCGAACAATATCAAGCCTTGCTGGCAACAGAAGGCGTCTCGGTAACATTCGCCCCTGATGGTATCCAGCGGATTGCCGAACTGGGCTTCCAGGTTAACGAAAAAACGGAAAATATCGGCGCCAGACGTCTGCACACTATACTGGAACGATTGCTGGAAGATATTTCCTATAGCGCGCCTGACCTGATCGATAAAAACATCGTTATTGATGCCGCTTATGTTGATGGGCATCTGTCCGAATTCGTGCAAGATGAAGATCTGAGCCGTTATATTTTGTAAATCATGCGCCTGACTGTACAACCCTGTCATACCCTACCCACTGAAATCAAGCTGCATCAGGTGTCCCGCCTGCTGGAGATCAGTTTTGACGACGGCAGCGTTTTCAAGCTGCCGTATGAATACCTGCGCGTCTATACGCAATCGGCTGAAGCGGTCGGTCATGCGCCCGGACAGGAAGTGCTACAGGTCGGCAAGGAAGACGTCACGATTGAAGAGATCAAACCAGTGGGCAACTATGGCATCGCCCCGAAATTCAGCGACGGCCATAGCAGCGGCATTTACACGTGGGATTTACTGTACACATTAGGCGCCGAATATCCGATCTTATGGGCCGATTATCTCCATCGACTGGAAGCGGCGGGCTATCAACGCAAAGCATCGACAGAACATTAAAAAATACCAAGCATGACAATGACAAACGACAACACCACCCATTTCGGTTTTAAACAGGTAGCCAAAGAGGATAAAGTCAAACTGGTCCGCGGCGTGTTTGATTCCGTGGCGGGACAATACGATATCATGAACGATCTGATGTCGATGGGCATTCACCGCATCTGGAAGCGCATTGCCGTGCAACTGAGCAATGTGCGCAAAGGCGAGCGCGTGCTCGATCTGGCCGGAGGCACCGGCGATTTGACCCTATTGTTCGAAAAACGCGTCGGCAAAGATGGCCAGATAGTGCTGGCCGACATCAACTCCGAAATGCTGCGCACGGGCCGCAACCGCCTTATCGACAAAGGACTGGTCGGCAATATCCGCTATGCGCAGGTCAATGCCGAATGCCTGCCTTTTGAAGACAATACCTTCGACTGCGTCTGCATAGGTTTCGGCCTGCGCAACGTGACCGACAAGGATGCCGCCTTGCGCTCCATGTACAGAGTGCTGAAACCCGGCGGCCGCGTCATCGTGCTGGAATTCTCGCACCCGACCGACAAGGTGACCGAAAAAGTCTACGATTTTTATTCATTCAATCTGCTGCCCAAAATCGGCAAGATCGTAGCCAAGGATGAAGACAGTTACCGTTACCTGGCCGAATCCATCCGCATGCATCCGAAACAGGATGAACTGAAAAAAATGATGGAAAATGCCGGCTTTGAGCGTTGCGAATATTTCAACATGACGCAAGGCATCGTAGCCATACACAGAGGTTATAAAATCTAGCATGGCGATCAAACCGTTGCTAGCCGGCGTACTGGAAACCGCGCTCAACCAGTACCTTTCCCTGGACCCGGATAGCTGCTATTTTCTGGAACCATTGGCCGGCAAAGTCATCGCCGTTACGATCCTGCCGTTCAATGAAACCGTTTACCTGTGCCCGACGACGGAATCCATCCAGTGTCTGGATCACTTCATCGGCGAACCCGACACCCGCCTCACCGGCTCGATCTGGGCGCTGGGCCTGATGGGGCTCAGCTCAAAACCGATGCGCTCCATTTTCTCCGGTGAAGTGAAAATTGAAGGCGATATGCATACCGGCCGCAAATTTCAGGAACTGTTCGATAAGCTGGACATCGATCTGGAAGAAAAACTGTCGCACTACACCGGCGACATTATCGCGCATCAGATCGGCCGGCTTTTCCGCACCGGTCAGCGCTGGGGAAAAGATTCCATTGAAACTTTCCGGCTGAATGCGGCGGAATTTCTGCAGGAAGAAACGCGCGATCTGCCGGCCGCCCCGGAAATGGATATTTTTTATCGCCGGGTTGATGAACTGCGCGACGATTTTGACCGCCTGTCAAGCCGAGTTGAACGTCTGGGCCATGCGTTAGAGAATTTAAGGCAGAAATAAGTCCGGTCTTGCGCTACTGATACCCTCTCCGGTGGGCACGAAAAGCCGCGCCCACTCCACAACCAAAGGTAAATACGTGATCCGCCCTAAAATATTATTGCGCCTGATCCATATTAACTGGGTCCTGGTCTTTCACGGCCTGGACGAGATCGTTTTAAAAACCCATTTATTCCGCCCCGTTCGTTTCCTGGCCGTGTTCTCCCCTAACTACTGGCTCAAGCGACAAACCGCTCCGCGAGGCGTGCGCATTCGTCGCGCATTGGAAGATCTGGGGCCTATTTATGTCAAATTCGGCCAAGCGCTGTCGACCCGGAAAGACCTGCTCCCCGATGACATTGCCGATGAACTGGTCAAGTTGCAGGATAGAGTTCCGCCGTTTCCGAGCGAAGTCGCTCGCGGCATTATTGAACAGGAACTCGGCATGTCCGTCTCCGATGCCTTTGCCAAATTCAATCCGGAACCTCTGGCTTCAGCCTCGGTCGCGCAGGTTCATACGGCCGTGCTGCACGGCGGCGAACAGGTCGTCGTTAAGGTGTTGCGCCCTGATATTGAAACACGCATCCAATCCGACGTAGGCTTGCTTTATGAGTTGGCCCGCTTCGCCGAAAGATTCTGGCCCGACGCAAGGCGGCTGCGCGCGCTGGAAGTCGTTGCCGAGTTTGAAAAAACAACGCTGGACGAACTTGACCTGATCCGCGAAGCCGCCAACGCCACTAAATTGCGCCGCAATTTCGAGGGTTCGGACATTATTTACATCCCGGAAGTCCACTGGCCACTGACGCGCCAGAAAGTCATGGTCATGGAGCGCATTCAGGGCATTCCGGTCGGCGAAATCGCGGCGTTGCGGGAAGGCGGCGCCGATTTCAAATTGTTGGCCGAACGCGGCGTGGAAATCTTTTTCACGCAGGTGTTCCGCGACAACTTTTTTCATGCCGATATGCATCCCGGCAATATCTTCGTCGACCTGCCAGCCAAATACATCGCTGTCGACTTCGGCATCGTCGGCTCATTGTCCTTGTCCGACCAGCGCTATCTGGCAGAGAACTTCCTGGCCTTCTTCAATCGCGATTACCGCCGGGTCGCGCAAATGCACGTCGAATCCGGCTGGGTGCCCGGTTCAACGCGCATAGAGGAATTCGAATCGGCCATACGTAGCGTGTGCGAGCCGATCTTCGAAAAGCCGCTTAAGGACATTTCCTTCGGGCAGTTGCTGCTGCGCCTGTTCCAGACCGCGCGGCGCTTTGACATGCACGTGCAGCCGCAACTGGTCTTGCTGCAGAAAACCCTGCTCAATATCGAAGGACTCGGGCGCCAGCTTTATCCCGATCTGGACTTGTGGCAAACGGCCAAGCCGTTCCTGGAAAAATGGTTTCATGAACGCATGAGCCCTAAAGCCAAAATCGACAGGATCATCAAACAGTTCCCGGAACTGGCCGAGCAGTTTCCGGAAGTCCCTTCGCTGATTTATAAAGCCCTGGACAATGCCGCGCATGCAAGGCCCAATGCCGAAGCGCATAACCGCGAACTCGCCCTGCTGCGCCAGCAAATGGAAAGCAACCACCGCCGGACGGTATGGGCCATTCTGGCCAGCGCCGTCGTGATCAGCGCGGCGGTTTTATTTCGATAAATCAGCGCAAGGCCAAATCATAATCGGACTTTGTCTGAAATAATTGTCAAAAAAAATACCAATAAATAACATAAACAGGAGAGTCTACTATGTCGATTAAAAGAATGGTCGATCTGGATTTGTCGGGCAAACGCGTACTGATCCGCGAGGATCTGAACGTGCCTGTGAAAAACGGCAAAGTCACCAGCGATATCCGCATTCGAGCCAGCCTGCCAACCATTCAAAAAGCTCTGGAAGGCGGCGCCGCCGTCATACTGTTATCGCACCTGGGCCGGCCTGTTGAAGGCCAGTATTCGGAAGAGGCGTCATTAAAGCCGGTAGCCGAGCACTTGTCGGAGCTGCTCGACCAACCCGTCAGGCTGGAGAAAGACTGGCTGGACGGCATTGACATCAAGCCGGGTGAAGTCGTGCTGTGCGAGAACGTGCGCTTCAATGCCGGCGAAGGCAAAGACAGTGACGAGTTAGGCAAGAAAATGGCTGCGCTCTGCGATATCTTTGTCATGGACGCTTTCGGCACCGCGCACAGGGCGCAGGCCTCGACGCACAGCGTCGCCAAATACGCGCCCGTCGCCTGTGCCGGCCCTCTGTTGGCCAGCGAACTGGACGCGCTGGGCAAAGCGCTGGAAACGCCGGTCAAACCGCTGGTCGCGATTGTCGGCGGCTCTAAAGTTTCCACCAAGCTGACAGTGCTAAAATCGTTGTCTGAAAAAGTCGACCAGCTGATCGTCGGCGGCGGCATTGCCAATACGTTTATTGCGGCGGCCGGCTTTCCTGTCGGCAAATCGCTGTACGAAGAAGACCTGCTTGACGAAGCCAAGCAACTGATCGAGATGGCCAAGCGCAGCGGCTCTGATATTCCGGTACCGACCGATGTCGTGTGTGCGAAGGAATTCTCGGAAACCGCCATCGCTTCGGTCAAGAAAGTCGAGGACGTCGAAGCCGATGACATGATCATGGATATCGGCCCCGAAACGGCCAAACACTACGCGCAACTGCTGAAATCGGCCGGCACTATTGTCTGGAACGGCCCGGTCGGCGTGTTCGAGTTTGATCAGTTCAGCAACGGCACGAAATCCCTGGCTACGGCCATCGCCGAAAGCAGCGCCTTCTCGATTGCCGGCGGCGGCGACACGCTGGCGGCGATCGATAAATACGGCATCAACGATCAGGTCTCCTACACCTCTACCGGCGGCGGCGCGTTTCTGGAATTTCTCGAAGGCAAAGAACTTCCGGCCGTTTCCATTTTAAAATCACGCGCCTAGAGGTTTAAGTCGGGCGGTGTTTTTTATATAATGCATCGCCCTTTTATTTCATTTAGCTCAACGGCTGAATGAAACGGATCCCTGTCAGTCCTGTCGAATGGACTGATCTTTTAATTTATTAGGTTTAAAAATGGCCAGAGTCACAGTTGAAGATTGTTTAGATCACGTAGAAAACCGTTTCAAACTGGTTTTATTAGCCAGTACCAGAGCCCGTCAACTCAGCAAGGGTGCTGATGAATTTGTCGCTCGCAATAAAGACAAGGATACGGTTGTCGCTTTACGCGAAATTGCGGCAGGTCATGTCACGACTGAAAATGTCAACAAGCTGCACCGTACTGTCGATAGTCACGAAAGTACCAGCACCATGTTTTAATCGCTGAATCCATGTTAAATATAGTCGCCGACACTATCGAACTGGAACGCCCTCAGGACAAACTGATCCGGCGTCTGTGCGAGACCTTGAGCGACTATCTGGAGCAGGCTCAGATCGACGAAATTGTCCGCGCCTATGAGTTCGGCGCCACCGCTCATGCCGGCCAATTTCGCAAAACCGGCGAGGCTTATATTTGCCACCCTATTTCCGTTGCCATCAGCCTGGCTGAAATGCGCATGGATGCGCATGGCATCATGGCGGCCATCCTGCACGACGTCATTGAAGACACGCCGGTCAGCAAGAAAGAATTAGCCAAACAGTTCGGCCAGGAAGTGGCGGAACTGGTCGACGGCGTCACCAAACTCACCAAAATCGACAGCAAATCGCATGCCGAAGCGCAGGCCGAAAATGTCCGCAAGATGTTCATGGCCATGGCCAAGGATTTGCGCGTGATCATGGTCAAACTGGCAGACCGGCTGCACAACATGCAGACGCTCGGCGCCATGAAGCCCGCAAAAAAGCGCCGCATCGCCCGCGAAACGCTCGATATCTATGCCCCTATCGCTAATCGGCTGGGCATGAACAATATCCGGCACAAGCTTGAATCGCTGGGCTTTGAGGCCATGTACCCGGTGCGCCATGCCATTCTGAAAAATGCGGTCAAGAAAGCCCGCGGCAATCGTCGCAAGATCGTTGACACCATTGAAAGCGCGATAAAAAACCGCTTGGAACAGGCCGACCTGCACTGCGAGGTCGCCGGACGCGAAAAGAATCTCTACAGCATCTACCAGAAAATGCTGAACAAAAAGATTTCCTTTTCAGATGTTTTCGATGTCTATGCCTTCAGGATCTATTGCGATGACGTTGATAATTGCTACCGCGTCCTGGGCATCGTGCACAATCTGTACAAACCTATTCCGGGCCGGTTCAAGGATTATATCGCGTTGCCCAAGGCCAACGGCTATCAGTCCTTGCACACGATACTGATCGGCCCTTACGGCGTACCGATCGAAATCCAGATCAGAACGCACGAAATGCACCGCATGTCGGAATCGGGCATCGCGGCGCACTGGCTGTATAAATCCGACGACGATAAACCCGAGAAATTCCAGGCGGGCGCCAACGAATGGCTGCGTGAACTGCTGGAAATCCAGAAGTCGGCCGGCGATTCGCTGGAGTTTATCGATAACCTGAAAGTCGACCTGTTCCCGCAGGAAGTGTTTGTCTTTACGCCTCAGGGCGGCATTATCAAACTGCCGCGCGGCGCGACCATTATCGATTTCGCCTATGCCGTCCATACCGATATCGGCAATGCCTGTGTTTCCGCCCGCATCGACAAGCAATTGGTGCCGCTGCAATCGACGCTGGAAAATGGCGTCACGGTGGAGGTCATCACCGCTTCCTGGGCCCGGCCCAATCCGCTTTGGCTCAACTATGTCATTACCGCCAAGGCCCGTTCCAGCATACGCACATATCTGAAGCACTTTAAACAGCAGGAAGCCATCAACCTCGGCCGCCGACTGCTGGAAAAAGAGCTGCAAGCCATGCATCTGCATCTGGAAAACATCGACCAAACCCGCGTACAGGCGCTGCTTGAGGCGATGTCCATGCACAATCTGGAAGAATTGCTTGAAGACATAGGCCTGGGCAACAAAATGCCGTTCCTGATCGCCAAGCGCCTCACGCAGGATGATGTGCATGCGGCTGTCAAACTCGACACCAGCGAGAGCGGCGTAAGGAATCCTCTGATTATCAAAGGCACGGAAGGCATGATCATTACGCTGGCGAAATGCTGCCGGCCTATTCCGGGCGATTCGATCATCGGCTTTTTCAATCCCGGCCGCGGTATTGTTGTGCACCATCACGAATGCCGTAACCGCATCGAAGCCAGAAAAAAACAGGCTAGCTGGCTAGATGTCGAATGGAGTCCGGACGCCGTCGGCGAGTTTCCTGCGGAAATTCGCATAGAAATACTGAATCAGCGCGGCTCGCTGGCTACCATTGCCTCGACGATCTCGGAACTGAACTCCAACATCGAGAATGTCTCCGTGGTCGATCAAGACGACCGCGTTTCGGTTGACCTGATCACGTTGACGGTCAAGGACCGTGTGCATCTGGCCCAGATCATGCGCAGGCTGAAGGAATTATCGATTGTGCTGAAAATCAATCGCGTAAAGGCTTAGGGCCAGGGCTGAAACCAGGCGCTGTATCAAGTGCCGAAACTTCCGACGGTTCAGCATCCAATCCAGAATTCATCCTTACCTTTCCTCTATACCCCCCCTGCTTGTGGGGCCGTATTCACTTGCCTTTTGATAACGGGCGCACAGCATTTTTAAGCAAACCCGACAGCCTGGCCGCACAGGAGCCAAGAAAATTTCCGCCAGATTCCTTATAATATGCTCATGTAAACGCGATTTACGCCCAGATATTTAACTATTAACCAATACACAGGAATAACAATGACAAAAGAAATCATCCAGACCGATAAAGCACCTCAGGCCATCGGCACCTATTCGCAAGCGGTTAAAGTCGGCAGTACCGTTTATCTTTCAGGACAGATCCCATTGGTTCCGGCCACGATGACCATCATCGACGGCGATATCTCGGCGCAGATCACGCAGGTATTCGAAAACCTGAAAGCGGTTGCCGAAGCGGCCGGGGGCGATCTGTCCAACATCGTCAAACTGAACGTATTTTTAACCGATCTGTCGCACTTCCCTATCGTCAACGAGATCATGGGCCGCTATTTTCAGGCACCTTATCCGGCGCGCGCTGCGATCGGCGTGGCCGCGCTGCCTAAAGATGCCGGCGTGGAAATGGACGCGATCATGCAACTGGACGCGTAACTCATCCAGGCGAAGCTTATCCCTTATAAAATCCGCCAATGAAAACCCCGTATTATTTGAATCAACCGGTTGCTTCATTGGCGGGCATAGGCGGCCAAACCGCCCTGCGTCTGGAGAAACTCGGCATCCGCACGATTCAGGATCTGATTTTCCACCTGCCGCACCGCTATGAAGACCGCACGCGCGTCTACCCTATCGGCTCATTGACGCCGGGTATGACCGTGCTGATCTGCGGCCACGTCGAATTCACGGATATTCTGCCCCGGGGCCGCAAAAGCCTGGTCTGCCGCATCAGCGACGGCACAGGGTTCATCAGCCTGAAGTTTTTTCATTTCAGCGCCAGCCAGCATAATGCGCTGCAGCCGGGCACGCTGATCAGCTGCTTCGCCGAAGTGCGCCACGGCTTTGCCGGATTCGAAATGGTTCACCCCGAATATAAAGTCATTTCAAGCACGGACAGCTGCATTACCGAAACCTGCTTGACGCCCGTTTACCCGCTGACCGAAGGACTCAGGCAGGCGACATTAAGAAAAGCCATCAAGCAGGCCCTAACCATTTGCACCTCTGAAAATCAGTTGTTGCCGGAATGGATCCCCGAACCGGTATTAAATCGCTACCATTACCCTTCCCTGTTGAAGGCCATACAAACCCTGCATGCGCCGGATGAATCGATCTCAATGGCGGCCCTGCAAAACGGCAGCGTACCGGCATTGAAACGGCTGGCCTTCGAAGAACTGCTGGCGCATCACCTGAGCCTTCGGCAATCGAGAAACAAAACCAGAATCTGGCAGGCGCCCCGCTTCTCTGTCAATCTGGCCATCAACGAACATTTCATCCGCGCCCTGCCCTTCAGCCTGACCCACGCGCAACAGCGCGTCATGGCCGAAATCGAGGCCGATTGCAGCCGGAACCACCCAATGATGCGGCTGGTCCAGGGCGATGTCGGCTCAGGCAAAACCGTCGTGGCCGCCTATGCGGCCCTGCTGGCGCTATCGGCAGGCTTTCAGGTTGCGGTCATGGCGCCGACCGAATTGCTGGCCGAGCAGCATTTCCGCAACTTCAGCAATTGGTTTGAAAATTTCCAGACGCAAGTGGTCTTTTTGACCGGCCAGTTGAAAGGCAACCCGAGAAAAGATGCCCTGCAAGCCCTGGCCGACGGCAGCGCCGGCATCATTATCGGCACGCACGCCCTGTTTCAGGACAGCGTCAACTTTCACCGGCTGGGCCTGGTTATTATCGACGAACAACACCGCTTCGGCGTACACCAGCGGCTGGCGCTCAGGGAGAAAGGCCAGCAGACCGGGTTGCGTCCGCATCAATTGGTCATGACCGCGACCCCGATTCCGCGCACACTGGCCATGCTGCAATATTCGGATCTCGATATCTCGATCATCGATGAACTGCCGCCGGGCAGAAAGCCGGTCGTCACGAGCGTCATTCCTGCCGAGCGTCGTGACGACGTCATCGCGCGCATCGGCAACTGGGTCGCCCAGGGCAGACAGGCTTACTGGGTCTGCACGCTGATTGAAGAATCGGAAGCGTTGCAGTGCGAAGCAGCCGAAAAAACCGCCGAGCGACTGACCCAGGCTTTGCCGGATGTGCGTGTCGGCCTGGTCCACGGACGCATGAAAGCGGCCGAGAAAGAGGCCGTCATGCAGGCTTTCAAGCAGCATCGGCTCGATCTGTTGGTTGCGACGACCGTCATTGAGGTCGGCGTCGATGTGCCCAATGCCGGCCTGATGATCATCGAAAATCCCGAAAGGCTGGGCCTGTCTCAGCTGCATCAGCTGCGCGGCCGGGTCGGCCGCGGCGAAGGCGACAGTTACTGTCTGCTCATGTATCAATCGCCCTTGTCCGACACGGCGCGCCAGCGGCTGGGCATTTTAAGGGACAGCAGCGACGGCTTCGTGATTGCCGAGAAAGACCTGCAACTGCGCGGTCCGGGCGAGGTCATGGGGACCCGGCAAACCGGCGCCGCACATTTTAAAATTGCCGATTTATCCCGCGATTCCGATTTACTGGATAATATCCAGCAGATAGCGGACATTTTCTTCAATGACTCGCCCGAAGCCGTACAGCCGTTGATTGATCGCTGGCTGGGCGATGCCACAGACTATGCAGAGGTTTAGACCCGTTGGCCACCAAAAGCTTTTTATTCATGCAAGAACCCGGCTGGTTTGAGAATCGCCAGGGCACGCGCCATTGTCTTCCCAAAGATGTTCAGTCCTGGACTTATGAAACAGGCTCATTGACGCAGCGTCTGCGCGATTATTACGGCAGTGCCGTCGCCGTTAAAGTGCTGCAGCAGCAATGGAGCACACCTTTTCTAAGCGAGCGCAGGCTGCTGAAACTGCCTGAAAGCCGCTACAGTTTAATCCGTGAAGTGTTGCTGCATGCCGACGGCAAGCCGCTGATCCTGGCCAGAACCATCATCCCGACCCGAACCCTTAAAGCCGCCAAGCGCAGCTTATCGCATTTGGGCAACCGTCCGCTGGGCGAAGTGATTTTTTCCTATCCCAAGCTTAACCGTTTGGAAATGGACGTGGCCCTAACGCCTCCGGCCATCTGGACACAGGCAGCCATTGCCGAAGCGGGTATTACCGGACCGGTATGGGGCAGAAGAACCGTCTATGCCATTCGGCGTCGGCAGATGCTGGTCAGTGAATTCTTTTTGCCGGGTGCGTTAGCGGTCTGGTAGGCGCCGCAGCTTGATCGCGCTGGGATGGCGAATCAGCATCGAAAAGCCGTTCTTGTTTTTATTGAGCCAGCCGCGCACCTCGATCTCTTTCCCCAGATAGCCGTTCATGTCCGGAAATAACGGCAGCCACTTGCGTTCAATGCGCGCTTCAAACCGGCTGGAGAACTCCAGATAACTGTATTTCCGGCTGTTGCGGATATTAGCGACCTTGCCCACCAATCGTAACCATCCCGCGCGCTCACGATCGGCAAGGCTGCTGACCGGTATGGCCGCATATTCGACGCGCTGCCAGATGCCCGACCTAGCCTGCTCGGCCTGATCTTGGACTTTAATCAACTCCTCGACATGCAACAGATTGGGCGGATAAATACTGACGGCTGCCAACCCTGCCGCTACCAGTTGCAGATTGAGATGCTCATCGTTCTCGGTGAACAGATGCGCCAGGGTTCTTTCGTATTTATCGGTCTTCTCGACATCGGTTTCCAGACGGACTTTGCTGTTTTGCAATTTATTGATCAACCACTGCTTCGCCTCATCGCCGCCGGCCTGGGCGTCTTCATTTTTGTGCCTGACTTCCGGCGTATTGATGCCCAACAGGCGAATCTTACGACCATCTTCCAGCTGCACCGTATCGCCGTCGAAAACCTTTTTGACCCGATAAAAGGAATAGCCCGGCTTGATATCGACGATTTTTGCCTCGGGGGATGACCGATCCGAGAAATGCCGATTGCCAAGGTCATCCTTCCATTGGAAGATTTCAGCGCCGGCCCAGGACGGCCATGCCAGCAATAAAATCAGTAAAAACTTCATGAACCTGCCTGTATTATAATGATTAAAGATCATCTGCTTTTCCAACCTGACTACTTGTACCGCTTCTCATGCTCACGATCATTCAACGCGTCACCACTGCTAAAGTCACCGTCAACAATGAAATCATAGGTCAAATCAACAAAGGCATCATGGCACTGGTCGCCGTTGAGAGAGAGGACAGCGAAAAAGACGCACAGCGCCTGCTGGAACGCATACTCAACTACCGCATTTTTGCCGACGACAATGATCGCATGAATTTGAGTCTGCGCGATATCAACGGCGGCTTGTTGCTGGTCCCGCAATTCACCTTGGCCGCCGATACCAATAGCGGCAATCGCCCCAGCTTCACCCCGGCTGCATCGCCGGAAAAAGGACAACAGCTGTTCAGTTATCTGCAGCAACTGGCAAAAGCCGCTTATCCGCCTGTCGAATTCGGCCAATTCGGCGCTGATATGCAGGTTGCTCTGGTCAACGATGGGCCGGTTACGTTTACCTTGAGAACGACAAGCCAGTCGCGCTAACTGAATTTAGCTACTAGCCCGAGCATCGCCTTAACGCCTGCTTGTCCGTCCGCCTCACCCGCAGGAACCGCAAGCGGGCATGCTCGCGTTCTGATGCGCAAACATTGAAATCTTCTCTCGAAATGAAACTCGAATGCGAACAAAAACCCGACCTTACCCAATCGATGCCCTAAGCTCCTGTTACCAATTATCTTCCTTGTCTTCCTCATAAGGCTGAGATTTAACATTTTTGGGAATTTTCGGCATTTTTGCCGTTCTGAGTAAGATTAAAGCACCGCCCAAGACAAAAAGCAGAGCTATGATGAATAATATCACCCACATGATACGCTCCTAAATTGCTAAGTAATCCTGTCCAATAGCGGGAGCCGTTCAAACGTCCGCCCGCGCTATAACTTTAGCCGACAGCCGGACGTTAAGCTATATCCCTTAACCATCACGAATTACGATAGAATATAGTCAATCAAGACCATTTATATAGATTACATGAAACAAGTTGAACTGCTTTCCCCCGCCGGAACCCTGAAAAACATGCGCTATGCCTTTGCCTTCGGCGCCGATGCCGTCTATGCCGGGCAGCCTCGTTACAGTCTCAGAGTGCGCAATAATGATTTTCTTGAAGACAATCTGGCCAAGGGCATCAATGAGGCGCATGCGCTGGGCAAAAAATTTTTCCTGGCCACCAATGTGATTCCTCACAATGCCAAAATCAAAACCTTTCTGGCCGATATAGAACCGATTATCGCCATGAAACCGGATGCCTTGATCATGGCCGATCCGGGCCTGATCATGATGGTGCGCGAAACCTGGCCCGACATGCCTGTCCATCTGTCCGTGCAGGCCAACACCGTCAATTACGCCACGGTAAAATTCTGGCAAACGATGGGCGTCGAGCGCGTGATCCTGTCGCGCGAGCTGTCGCTGGATGAGATCGAGGAAATCCGCCAGCGCTGCCCCGACATGGAACTGGAAGTGTTTGTGCACGGCGCGCTGTGCATCGCCTATTCCGGCCGCTGTCTGCTGTCAGGCTATTTCAACCACCGCGACCCTAACCAGGGCACCTGCACGAACTCCTGCCGCTGGAAATACGATACGCTGCCTGCGCATGAAAACGCCGAAGGCGATTACGTGCTGGCCGGCGGCTCTCTGTCTATGTCCGACATCAGCACAGCCAGCTGCGGCGGTGCGGACCGGCATCCGTTGGCAGACAAGGTTTATTTCCTTGAAGAGGAAGGCCGCAAAGGCGAGCTGCTGCCGGTCATGGAGGATGAAAACGGCACTTACATCATGAATTCCAAAGACCTGCGCGCCATCGAACACGTACAGCGTCTGGTCGAGATCGGCGTGGACAGCCTTAAAATCGAAGGCCGCACCAAATCGCATTATTATGTCGCCCGCACGGCGCAGACCTACCGTCAGGCCATTGACGATGCACAGGCCGGGCGACCTTTCCGGCCCGAACTGCTCGGCGTACTGGAAAACCTGGCCAACCGCGGCTATACCGACGGCTTTTATCAGCGTCATCATACCCATGAATACCAGAACTATATCACCGGCTATTCAAAAAGCCATCAGCAGCAGTTCTGCGGCGAAATCAGGAGTTATGACAAGGAAAGCGGCCTGGCTGTGATCGATGTCAAAAACAAGTTTGCAGTCGGCGATAAAATCGAATTGATTTTGCCGGAAGGCAATCAGGACATTACCGTTGAACGCATGCTGGACATGTACGGCCGCGATATGCTGGAGGCTCCGGGCGGCGGTTATGAAGTCAGGATACCGATGCCTGAAACCACCGGCAACCACGGACTGATCGCGCGTTATTTCGCCTGATCCATTAATCATCATGGGCGATCTCCATCCGGTCGCCCTATACCTTGGGTTTAGACTATGAATTTCACGACTGCAGACCTTTGCGATGCGCATTCCGAAGAAGAACATTTCCAGATTGCCGAGCCCCTGTTCAAATCCTATGGCGCCAATCCGGCTTTTTGCGGCCAGATCACCACAGTGAAAGTCTACGAAGATAATGTGCTGGTCAGGCAGGCGCTGGAAGAGAAAGTCGAAAACCGTGTACTGGTTATCGACGGCGGCGGCTCGCACCGTTGCGCCCTGCTGGGCAGCAACCTGGCCAGGCTGGCCATTGACAACGGCTGGCAAGGCATCATTATCTATGGCTGTCTGCGCGATTCCGCCATCATCGATCAGTTGCCTATCGGCATACGCGCGCTGCATACGCATCCGTTGAAAAGCCACAAGCGAGGCCATGGCGAGCGCGATATGCCTGTCTATTTCGCCAGCGTCGCTTTCAAGAAAGATCATTTTTTATATGCCGATACCGATGGAATTATCGTGTCGGACACAATGTTGAGTTAGAATAAGCCAAATTAACCAAGTAAAGAAGTCAAGATATGCAAATTGTACTCGCTAACCCTCGAGGATTCTGTGCCGGTGTAGACCGGGCTATCGAAATTGTTGATCAGGCCCTGGAAACGTTCGGAGCGCCGATTTACGTTCGCCATGAAGTGGTCCATAACCGTACAGTGGTTGAAGGCCTTAAAGAAAAAGGCGCTGTTTTCATTGAAGACTTAACCGATGTACCGGTCGGCTCCTACCTGATTTTCAGTGCCCATGGCGTCTCAAAACAAGTCCAAAAAGAAGCTGAAGAACGCAATTTGACTGTTTTCGATGCTACTTGCCCCCTGGTTACCAAAGTGCACCTGCAAGTCGCCAAACATGCCAAATCCGACCGGGAAGTGATCCTGATCGGCCACGCCGGCCACCCGGAAGTGGAAGGCACAATGGGGCAATACGAGAAGTGCACCGAAAACGGCGGCATTTATTTGGTCGAAACGCCGGAAGACGTTGAAAAATTACAAGTCAACAATCCGGAGAATCTGGCTTACGTCACGCAGACAACCTTGTCGATGACCGACACCAAGATCATGGTTGATGCCTTGAGGGCGCGTTTCTCCGGCATTCAGGAGCAAAAAAAAGACGATATCTGCTATGCGACCCAGAATCGCCAGGATGCAGTTTATGAATTGTCTAAAACGTCCGACCTCATCCTCGTCGTCGGCTCGCCCAACAGTTCCAACTCCAACCGCCTGCGTGAGATCGCCGAACAGCTTGGCAAACAGGCCTATCTGATCGACACGGCGAAAGACATGAAGCAGGAATGGTTTAATAACGTTAACGTAGTCGGCGTCACAGCAGGCGCTTCGGCACCGGAAGTCCTGGTCCAGGAAGTCATCAATCAGCTCAAGCAATGGGGTGGCGAAACCATTACCGAAATTCAAGGTATAGAAGAAAAAGTCGTGTTCTCACTGCCGAAAGAATTAAAAAAGCACATGAGCTAACCCTGTCTTCGGGTGACCATTCAGTGGTCACCCAAGCCCCTGATTGCCTCAAGTCATTGTTTTCGCAGGCGCCCTGTCTAATCTGTAAAAAAGACTGGCAGCGCAATATTATTTATTGCTAATATGTTTTTTTATTTTTTTCAGGAGACGACCATGACTTTAACTCCAATGGATCTTGTTGCCCAAGCCAAGCAACACATCACTGAAATCAACATTGATGATGCCAAAAACGAACTCGGGAAGAGTCTGATTCTGGACGTCAGGGAGCCGGCCGAATACGAGGCGGGGCACTTGCCCGGAGCCGTCAATATTCCACGCGGAGTATTGGAATTCAAAATAGGCGCGCATCCCGATTTTCAGGAGAAGCAGGGCGACAGAATCATCGTCTACTGCCAGACCGGCGGCCGCTCGGCATTGGCGGCGGAAGCGCTGAACAAGATCGGATACAGCAAAGCCGTCAGCATGGCCGGCGGATTTAAAGCCTGGTCAGACAACGGCAATGAAGTAAAAGCGTGACAGAACTCGAATCTGTACGTCTGGATAAGTGGCTATGGGCTGCGCGTTTTTTTAAAACGCGCAAGCTGGCTTCTGACGCCGTGTCAGGCGGCAAAGTCCACCTGAACGATCAGCGCACGAAGCCCAGCAAGGAAATCAGGCCCGGCGCGAAGCTCTCCATCAGCAAGGACAACTACACCTGGGATATTACCGTCATTGCGCTCAGTGAGCAGCGACGTCCGGCGAAAGAGGCGGCACTGCTCTATGAGGAAAGCGCCGAAAGCCAGGAAAAACGTCAGCACCAGATAATTCAACAGCGTGAGCTGTTCGGCTTTAGCCATAGAGAGCACAAGCCGAACAAAAGAGACAGACGCCTGATTCACCGCTTTAAACAAGGGTGATTACAAACAGGTCGGCGGCTTAGGCAATCCGGCCAATTTGCAGGCATATTTCAAAGGCCCTTCTGGAAAAAGCTTATGTAAATACCGGCTGTTGCCTTTCTCCTCGCCCAATGCCTTCGCAACAGCCTTGGTAAAAACCCGCGCATTCGGCAAGTGCCTGAACTGCTGATAATAATCGCGGATGAACAGGATGATTTCCCAGTGGCGTTCATCCAGCTGAATATTATCCGATTCAGCCAGCCGCCTTGCGACCTCTTCATCCCAGTCGCCGGCATTAACCAGAAAGCCCTGATCGGTTACTTCCAGAGTCCGGCCGTGAACCATCAAGCCCATGACTGAATCACATGATTGTCAACGGTTAACTCGACCAGCCCGGCATAATCGATGATGTCGATGCCTTCGACCAGCTTATCGGCGGCAATGCCGCGCACGGCCACATCCTCCGATAAAACGCACAAACGGTTCGTACTGAGCAGTTGCGTTAATTTCTCACTTAACAAACCATTCTTTAACAATCGTAATACGGCGTTTTCAAGAAATACCACGGCATCTCCAGGCTCAATGCGTTCCAGAACGGCTACTTCTATCGGTGACTGAGAAATGAGATGCAACACGTTACTGACTATCCGTTAATTTAAGTCCAACAATGCCCGCTATGATGAAAGCAATGGACAGTAATCGTAATAGCTCCGTCGATTCCTTAAATAGAAAAATTCCGATTATCGCCACACCTACAGCGCCCATGCCTGTCCAGACCGCATAAGCGGTTCCCAGTGGCAGAGTTTTAATGGCCAGCGTCAGCAGATAAAAACTGCAACCGCCCGAGATCATGGTAATGATACTGGGCCACAGTTTGGTAAAACCCTCGTTATATTTAAGACTCAAAGCAAACACTATTTCTGCGAATCCCGCAGAAAACAACAGCAACCACGCCAACGCACACCTCTTACTTCATGCATAAAAATCGCTTATTTTACAATAGGCGATTCAATAGCATGCGAAATTTTATCAATCACCGGTAATTGACCAAGCCTTGGCTGTACAACTAGACACGAATGCAAACTGAAAGAGCAAGAAGTGATAAAATCATCTCATGACGATCACTCTCTCATCTACTCAGCGCAGAATATATACCGTCACACAGCTCAACCGGGAAACCAGCCAGCTACTCAGCGACTATTTCCTGACTGTTTTGGTCGAAGGCGAAATTTCCAACTTAAGCACGCCTTCTTCCGGACATCTTTATTTTTCGCTGAAAGATGCCAATGCCCAGATCCGTTGCGCCCTGTTTAAAAATCACCAGCGCAAATTCGGATTCAAACCCGAAAACGGCAAGCAGGTTATCGTCAAGGCGCAAGTCAGCCTTTATGAGCCCAGAGGCGATTATCAGCTCATCGTCGAACAAATTGAAGAAGCCGGCGATGGCGCTCTGCGGCGGGCTTTTGACGCCTTGAAGCTCAAACTGTTGACGGAGGGCCTGTTCGACAGCGCCCATAAACAAAGCCTGCCCGTTCTGCCCAGAACCATCGGCATCATCACTTCGCCGTCGGGAGCCGCCATCCGGGATGTTCTGACCGTCCTGCGCCGGCGTTTCGCGGCGGTGCCGGCCATTATCTATCCGGTGGCCGTACAGGGAGACAATGCCAAACATGAAATTGCCAAGGCCATCGCCACAGCCAACAAGCAGGCTCTGTGCGATGTACTCATTCTTGGCCGGGGCGGCGGTTCGCTGGAGGATTTGTGGACTTTCAATGAGGAAATCGTGGCGCGCGCCATTTTTGCCAGCGATATCCCGATCATCACGGGCATAGGCCATGAAACCGACTTTACCATCGCCGACTTCGTCGCCGACCTGCGCGCCCCGACGCCATCGGCCGCGGCCGAACATGCCGTCCCTGATCAACAAGCCTGGCTGTCGCAATTCATTTATCTGGAATCGCGACTGTATCAGTTACTACAACGAAAACTGAACCAGACTCAGCAATCTCTGGACTGGCTCAGCAAACGACTGCAACAGCAACATCCGGGCCAGAAACTGGCAAGGAACGCGCAGCGCTTAGGCGAACTGGAATCAAGGCTTCACCAGGCCATGCATGTCGGACTGCGCCAGCATGCCAGCCTGCTGGAAGCCAAGACAGCCAAATTGTGGCAACACAACCCCACCATTACGATAAACAGTCATAAACAGCGGCAACAGTACTTAAGCGAGCGTTTAGCCAGCGCTATCCAATACCGGCTGGAACAATTGAACCACCAGTTCTTGAATGCCAGCCATACCTTGCATGCCGTTAGCCCGCTGGCGACGCTGAACCGAGGCTATGTCATGGCTATTCATTTGCCGTCCGGCCAGATTATCAGATCTACCGAACAGCTCAAGACCGGCGACATGGTCCAGACTCGCCTCGCGCAGGGCCAATTCACCAGCCAGATCAAGACCATTGACCAGGATTATCAGGAGATATCCTGACCATTCTGCTCCGAGTCATTTTATTTTTGTTGCGATAAACCGAAAACACCTATAAAGTTGCGCGATTTTATCGTGTGTCGGGTCCACAAGACCCAAAACCTCATTGGGTTGCTGATACTGTTATGAGAATACTGATTCTTGGCGCCGGCATGACCGGCGCTTCGGTCGCCGAGGCACTGGCGAGCGAAGAAAACGATATTGTTGTCATCGATTATAAAACCCATCTGCTGGATGCCTTGAAGGAACGCTTCGATATCGCCACGGTCGCCGGCAATGCCGCCCACCCCAGCGTTCTGGAGCAAGCTGGCGTATATAATACCGATATGGTCATTGCCGTAACCGACCGCGATGAAACCAATATGCTGGCCTGCACGATCATCAACAAGCTCTACAGCCGCCCGAAAACGATCGCCCGCATCCGCGCCATCGATTATCTGCAAAATCCCAAACTGTTCGCTCCCGGCGGCATCCCTGTCGATATCGTGATTAGCCCGGAACAGATCGTCATGGAATCGATACGCAACCTGATTGAACTGCCGGGCGTCTTGCAGATTACCGATTTCGCCGACGGACTGGTGCGGCTGTTTTCGTTGAAAGTGGGCCCGGACGGCTTTTTAACCGGCAAAAAAATCAAGGAACTGAAAGATCGCCTGTCAGGCGGCAAAATTCGCATAGCGGCTATTTTCAGGCAAGGACGACCTCTGGTCGCGAATGGCGAGGCCTTTATCGCCACCGGCGACGAGGTGTTCATCGTAGCTCCGCGCAAGGAAGTGCAGCGAGTGCTGAAAGACCTGCGGAAACTGGAAGCGCCGTTAAAGCGCGTCATCATTGCCGGCGGCGGACATATCGGCAAGCGTCTGGCGCTGGCCCTGGAAAAAGACCATCAGGTCAAAATCATCGAACGGAATCCGGAACGCGCCCAGAAAATCGCCAATGACCTTGATCATACCGTGGTACTGCAGGGCGACTGCACCGATGAATCCCTGCTGCTCGATGAGTCCATCGACAAAACCGATCTGTTCTGTGCGGTTACCGACCATGATGGCGAAAACATTATCTCGGCTTCGCTGGCGAAGCAATTGGGCGTTCGCAAGGCAATATGCCTGCTCAACAACCGATCTTACACAAAGTTACTGCCCGGCACCGGCATCGACGTGGCCGTCCAGCCCAACGTTGAAACGTTGGGCAGCATCCTGAAATACGTCAGACGCGGCGATGTGGCGCGCGTCAGTTCCTTATGCGGCGGCACCGCCGAAGCAATCGAGGCCGTCGCGCACAAAGGCAATGGCGAGAACTCGGTAGTAGGGCTGCAAGTAGACGCCATTCAGTGGCCGGAAGGCATCGTATTGGGTGCGTTGATCCGCGACCGGCAGGTTATTTCCATCCACCACGACACGGTCTTCGAGGAAGGCGACCATGTCGTCATGTTTGCACTGGATAAGAAACTGGTCTCTTATATCGAGCAGAAATTCCAGCCTCTCAACAAATAACTATACCGACGATGCCCAAAAATCATTGGGCCCAGTCGTATTTCGAATTTTTACTCTGTTTATCGTAGTTGTGCTTCCAAATCATCATCCAATTCAAGCCTTTTCATGAATGTCATTTTTACTATCATCCATATTTTTGGTCTGGTCACGATAGGCTTCAGCGCCTTGATGGCGACCTGCCTGATGACATCCCTGATTAGCCATGACGGCGCCACGATCAGCTTTTTTGAAAGCACTGCGGTTACTTTGGTGTTGGGCGCTTTAATGTTTTTTCCGACTTTGCGCACGACTAAAAAAGTATCGAGACAAACAAGTTTTCTCTTGGTATCCATGACATGGTCGCTGATTCCGGCGTTTTGCACGTTGCCGCTCATGATCCATATGCCGGAAATCAGCTTCATCGATGCATATTTCGAGACTGTCTCCGGCTTGACCACGACGGGTTCAACTGTGCTTACCGGTCTTGACCATTTGCCGATGTCGATTAACCTCTGGCGGCATGAATTGAATTGGATCGGCGGCATGGGCATCATCATTTTGGCGGTCGCCATTTTGCCGATTCTCGGCATCGGCGGCATGCAGTTATATAAGGCTGAAGCGCCCGGAGCGGTAAAAGAGTCCGAGTTACCTCCGCGCATAGCGCAGACGGCAAAAGCCCTGTGGCTGGTCTATGCCGGCTATACTTTAACCTGCATTATTGCCTTGAAATTGGCCGGCATGGATTGGTTTGATTCAATCTGCCATGCCTTTTCCGCGATGAGTCTGGGAGGATTTTCCACACATGACAGCAATGTCGGTTTTTTTAATTCGCTGTCCATCGAAATGGTACTGTCTGCATTCCAGTTACTGGCCGCCATTAATTTTGCGACTCACTTTATCGCTCTCCGGAAACGGACTTTAAAGCCTTATGCCCGGGACATGGAGGCAAGAAGCTTTCTAATGCTGATCCTCTTAAGCTGCATTGCAACGGCTGCGGTATTGTGGCATGCAGGCACTTATTCGGACTATTTCACCGCATTGCGCCATGCTTCATTCAATCTGATCACCATTGCCACTTCCAGTGGCTTCTCTACTCAGGATTTCAATCAGTGGCCTATTTTCGTGCCGATGTGGATGTTGTTCCTGAGCTGCATTTCCGCCTCTTCCGGCTCTACCGGCGGCGGCATCCGCATGATCCGCACGATTATTCTGGTGAAGCAATCACGCCTGGAACTCTATAAATTCATTCATCCTTTCTCTGTCAAGCCTTTGAAAATTGGCGACAATATCATCAGCCATAATATTGTCGCATCCGTAACCGGATTTATTTTTCTGTATTTCATCAGTATCGTGATCCTGGTTTTCCTGCTGTTGCTGAGCGGCCTGGATTTTCTCAGCGCGTTCACGGCCATCATCGCCAGTTTTAACAACGCCGGCCCCGGTCTTAACGAAGTAGGACCGATGACCAATTACGCCAGCTTAACCGATTTCCAGACCAGCGTTTGCATCATTGCCATGCTGCTGGGCCGCGTGCAGATCTTCTCGATGATTATCCTGTTCGTGCCTGAATTCTGGAAAAAATAAGAAGGCGGCTATCGCTATTGTTTTAGGTTGCGTTCGGACAGAGGCCATTGCTGTAGCACTTTATAATAGACGCCGCCGGACTCGCTACACGATTCCATCAGGCAGAATGATTCCGCGCGCCAGATGATGGGGGAAAAATCCTGTTCAATAGCTCGGGTTTGTCTGGCCAGGGTAATATGCGGCGTGTACGGCCTCGTGTCGGTTTGCACGCCGCCATCGGCCGCCGCCTTATCCAGCGCTTCCGCTAATGCCATCACCTCCGGCCCGAATTGCCGGCAGGTCAGGCATAAAATCCTGGGCCTGCGCCAGTAACTCAACTGGTCGAACGTCAACGTAAACGGATCGATGGAAATGCCTGCAACGCGCTGTTGGATTGCTGTTTGAGTGGTTTCATCGACATTGCCTAAAAATACCAACGTGGCATGCAGATTTTGCCCAGGAACCCACCTTACTCCTTTGGCATCAACGGCTTGCTGTAACTGCACGAGTTTTTGTCTGGTCTCATTGTCCGGCCATAATGCAAAAAATAGCTTTTTCATGAACACCCCTCTCGATGCTGAAAGATTCCTTGTATAAATATTCAACGCATCAGTCAAGCAAAGTTCAAATTAATAAATTTCAGCTCTTAAAATGAAAAAAGCCGCAGCCTGCGTTAACAGGCTGCGGCTTTCTATTTTCTGTAAAAAATGTCTAAGCTTACAGTTTAGCCAATACAGCCGCAACCGTTTCGCCCATCGAAGACGGAGTCGGACAAATCGTCACACCCAGATCTTTCAGTATGGCGACTTTCTCGGCCGCGCTTTCGCCCGCCGATGAAATAATCGCGCCGGCATGCCCCATGCGACGGCCTTCAGGCGCAGTCAAACCGGCGATATAAGCCACAACCGGCTTGCTCATGTTTTCTTTGGCGAAGATGCCGGCTTCCACTTCTTGCGGGCCGCCGATCTCGCCGATCATGACCACGACTTTGGTTTCCGGATCTTCTTCGAATTTTTCCAGAATATCGCGGTGCGAGCTGCCGTTGATAGGATCGCCGCCGATACCGACCGAGGTGGAAACACCGATGCCCAGCCGTTTCATTTGGTCGGCAGCTTCATAGCCCAAAGTGCCTGAACGTCCGACGATACCGACATTGCCTTTCATGTAAATGTGCCCCGGCATAATACCGAGCATGGCGCGTCCCGGGCTGATCGTGCCGGCGCAGTTAGGGCCGGTCAACACCATTCTTTCCTCTTCGGGGAAACGGCGCAGAAAATTTTTCACTTTCATCATATCCTGGGTAGGAATACCGTCGGTGATCGCTACGCAGTATTTGATGCCCGCGTCGGCCGCTTCCATGATCGAATCGGCCGCGTAAGCGGGAGGAACAAAAATGATGCTGGCTTCGGCGCCGGCTTTTCGCACGGATTCTTTAACCGTATTGAAGACAGGCAGCCCCAGGTGCGTCTGTCCGCCTTTGCCCGGCGTAATGCCGCCGACCACATTGGAACCATAGTTAATCATGTCCTGAGCATGAAAAGTACCGATTTTACCGGTGAAGCCCTGAACAATGATGCGAGTGTTTTCGTCAATTAAAATAGCCATTTATAGTTTCCCTTAGCCAGCTTTTGCGACAGCTTCATTACGTGCTTGAACGGCTTTTTCAGCAGCTTCTGCCAATGTTTCTGCCGTAATGATAGGCAAACCACTTTCAGCAATAATTCTACGCCCTTCTTCCACGTTCGTGCCGGACAAACGCACGATCAACGGAATTTTCATGTCGATTTTCTTGACCGCTTCGACCACGCCTTCGGCGATCCAGTCGCAGCGGTTGATGCCGGCAAAGATGTTGACCAGCATCGCTTTGACGTTCTCATCGGCCAATACCAGACGGAAAGCTTTTTCAGTACGCTCAGCTGACGCGCCGCCGCCCACGTCAAGGAAGTTGGCTGGCTCGCCTCCGGCCAGTTTGATCATGTCCATCGTCGCCATGGCCAGACCGGCGCCGTTAATCATGCAGCCGATGTCGCCGTCCAGGCCGACATAGCTCAAACCGCGATCTGCCGCGGCCATCTCGCGCGCATCTTCCTGCGTTTTATCGCGCAGCTCGGCGACTTTCGGCTGACGGAAAAGGGCGTTGTCGTCAAAGCCCATTTTCGCATCCAGAGCGACCAGCTCGCCGCTGCCGGTAATAACCAGCGGATTGATTTCCACCATGTTGGCGTCCAGATCGCGCAATGCGCGGTAGCAGCCTTTAATCGTTTTGACGCCATGGCTCAGCATGGCTGCGTCCATGCCCAGGGCGAACGCCATTTCACGCGCCTGATAATCCTGCAGACCTACCGCAGGCTCGATATAAATTTTGGTAATGGCTTCAGGATTGGTTTCGGCCAGCTCTTCAATTTCCATGCCGCCCTGCGCCGAACCCACCATCACGATGCGCTCGGAACTGCGGTCAACCAGGAAGCAGAAGTACAGCTCTTTCGCGATATCGGTTCCAGCTTCGATATACAGTCTTGAACAGACTTTTCCGGCTGGTCCTGTTTGATGCGTGACCAATTTTTTGCCCAGCAATTCCTCTGCGGCCGCTTCCACTTCTCTGTCTGTTTTACAGATTTTAATGCCGCCGGCTTTACCACGAGCTCCCGAATGAATCTGTGCCTTTACAGCCCAGACATTGCCGCCGATTTCCCTGGAGCGCTGTACTGCTTCTTCCGGACTGTAAGCCATCCCACCTTCAGCGATCTTAACCCCGTAACCGCTTAAAATTTCTTTCGCTTGATACTCATGAATATCCACAGCATCTCTCTCTAAATAATATTGAAAAATTATCAGCAATAGGCCGCCTGCCAAAGCGGCCTTATCTCTTTTTGTTATTTATTAATCCCGGCTTTTGCAGCAATGGCTTCGGCGGCTCTTACCACATTGTTCGCCATTCTTTCCGACGCCGCATCGATCAGGCGGCCGTCCAGCGCCGCTGCGCCTTTGCCCTGTGCCGCCGCTTCCTTTAAAGCGGCCAGTATGCGTTGTGCTTTTTCGACTTCTGCCGAAGGCGGCGTGAACACTTCATTGGCCAGTTCGATCTGAGACGGATGGATCGCCCATTTGCCCTCGCAGCCGAGCGCTGCCGCACGTCTCGCGGCCATTTTATAGCCTTCGGGATCTTTAATGTCGCCAAATGGACCGTCAATAGGACGCAGGCCGAATGCGCGGCATGCGACAGTCATGCGGCTGATTGCGGCATGCCACTGGTCGCCGGGATAATCAGGATTCAAGCCGCCGATATTGGTGGTTCTGGCGCGATTGCTGGCTGCATAATCGGCCACACCGAAATGCAGGGCTTCCAGACGGCCGGAAGCGCCATTGCGAGCGATGTCTTCGACATTGGCCATGCCCAGCGCCGTTTCGATCAGCGCCTCAATGCCGATTTTATTTTTCAGGCCCTGCTGCATTTCCAATTGATTGAGCATCGCCTCAACCATATAGACGTCGCCATAAACGCCGACTTTCGGAATCAGGATGGTGTCAATCTTGCTGCCGGCCTGCTCGACCAGATCAACCACATCGCGCACCATATACTGGGTATCAAGGCCGTTGATACGAACTGAAAGAGTAATTCCATGACCTTTCCAATCCAGATCATTGATGGCTTCGATGACATTCTTGCGTGCCTGCAGCTTATCATCGGGAGCAACCGCATCTTCAAGATCAAGAAAGATGAAATCCACGCCGCTCTTCAACGCTTTTTCGAACATTCCGGGGTTAGAACCCGGAACAGCTAGCTCACAGCGTTGAACCCGTTGAACGGACGCTTCATATAATGTGTGACTCATTGATACCTTCCAACTGTATTATTAAACTTAGAACTCTGATTTCAGTGCTTGAACGGCCTTTGCCGACTTAAGCCGGGCATAAATTAACCTTCCATTTTACTTTCAGAGTCGTCAAAGTCAATTTTTAAAGCACATATTGCCAATCAGTTCTTGCCGATTTATAGCGGCTATGTCATTATTGGATGTTTTTTTGAGCTTTATTTAAAGCTCATCTCTATATTAATTTGATATTTAACTAATTATTTTTAAAGAGGCGATACAATGGCTGGTCGTAACCACCTATATATTCCTGGCCCTACCAATGTGCCAAGTGAAGTTCTGAACGCTATGCATGTCAATATGGAAGATCATCGCTCACCTATCTTCCCTAAATTACTGACGCCTCTTTTGCAGGACCTGAAAAAAGTATTTAAAACAGAAACCGGGCAGGCGTTTATTTTTCCTGCAACCGGTACTGCGGGCTGGGAAATTGCCTTGACCAACACATTAAACCCAGGCGATAAAGTATTGATCTACCGCTTCGGCCAATTCAGCCACCTGTGGGCTGAAATGGCAAAAAGACTGGGCTTTGATGTTGAAATTCATCAAGAAGTTTGGGGCAAAGGCATTCCTCTGGACAGACTGGAAGCCCGCCTGAAAGAAGATAGCAAGCACGAAATCAAAGCTGTTTTGGCAACCCACAACGAAACAGCAACCGGCGTTACCAGCGATATCGGCGGCGTCCGCAAAGCCATGAATGCAGCCAATCACCCTGCCCTGCTGTTCGTTGACGGCGTAAGCTCAATCGCCAGCCTGGATTTCCGTATGGATGAATGGGGTGTTGACGGTGCTATCAGCGGTTCACAAAAAGGCTTTATGCTACCAGCCGGCGGTGCGTTTTTAGCTTTCAGCCAGAAAGCCCTGCAAGCCACTGAAGCTTCCACCTATCCACGTTGCTTCCTGGACTTAAGAGACCAGATGAATGCCAACAAAGACGGTTATACACCGTACACGCCTGCACTGCCCATCCTCTACGGTCTGCGTAAATCACTGGACCTGTTGCTGGAAGAAGGCATGGAAAACGTTTATGCGCGCCACCATCGCTTGGCCGAAGGCACCCGTAAAGCAATTGCCGCATGGGGCTTGAAACTATGTGCACAACCCGGCTTTGAATCTGACACGGTCTCGGCAGTTGTCGTGCCTGAAGACAAAGACGCCCGCGCTGTCATCAGCACTGCATTCAGCAAGTACAATATCTCGTTGGGCGCTGGCCTGTCAGAAGTGGCCGGCAAAGTCTTCCGTATCGGCCATCTCGGCGACATGAATGACGTATCCATGCTCGGCGCGATCGCCGGCGTTGAAATGGCGATGCTGGATAACGGCTTCGATATCAAGCCGGGTTCAGGTGTTGGTGCTGCGATTGAATATTACCGGTCGACAGCAAAATAACGCGACTGCGTAATCAGCCATAACCCCGAACAAAGGCATCCCGTTTTGTTAACGGCGATGCCTTTGTGCTTTATGGCGTTACCTTTTTCAAAATCCCAAACAATCAATACCCGTTGTTACCTGGAGGATATTAATGAGCAAACCTAAAGTCTTCGTCACGCGCAAGTGGCCCGAATCCGTTGAAGCCAAGCTTAAAGAACTTTATGACGTTACTTTAAATGAATACGACCGTCCGCTGTCTGCCGCTCATTTCAAAGACGCATTGCAAAATTACGATGCCGTCTGCCCGACCGTTTGCGACTCATTCCCGGCGGAAGTGATCAATGCCCCGAACAAGCGCTGCAAAATTCTGGGCAACTTCGGCGTCGGCTTCAACCATATCGACATCAATGCCGCCAGGGAACAAGGTCTGGTCGTCACCAATACGCCCGGCGTATTGACCGAAAGCACGGCCGATATCGCCATGACCTTATTATTGATGTCGGCCCGGCGCGGCGCCGAAGGCGACCGATTGGTCCGCTCCAGACAATGGACCGGCTGGTGCCCGACGCACATGATGAGCTCGGATGTCACGGGCGCCACATTGGGCTTGATCGGTTTCGGCCGCATCGCGCAAGCCATGGCGCGAAAAGCTCATCATGGTTTCGGCATGAAAATCTATTATTTCAGCCCGCGCGCTGCAGATCAGCACGTTGTTGATGACCTGGACGCGACCCGTTGCGATACCATTGAAGCGCTTCTGCAGGTCTCCGACTACGTTTCATTGCACTGTCCGGGCGGCGCCGAAACGCGTCATTTAATCAATGAAGAACGGCTTAATCAGATGAAGCCGACAGCGCATCTGATCAATACCGCACGCGGCGATGTCGTCGACAGTAAGGCATTAATCAGAGCCCTGAAGGAAAAAAGAATCGCCGGCGCCGGCCTGGATGTTTACGAAGGTGAGCCCAACGTTGACGAAGGATTTCTGACGCTGGACAACGTATCGTTACTGCCTCACTTAGGCAGCGCCACTATCGCCACGCGTACGGCCATGGGCGAAAAAGTGCTGGCAAATCTGGCGGCCTTTTTTGCAGGCCAGGAGCCGCCCGATCGGGTCGTTTAATTAAAAAAGGGCGGTTTAACCCGCCCTTTTTTGTTTCCGCAGAAAAAACCTCTAAAGCAAATGCCTGACCGAATCCCTTTCCTGTTTTAATTCAGTTTCCGTAGCCTTCATTCTTTGCATACTGAATTCGTTGATATCGAGCCCTTTGACGATATTGACCTGGCCATTAGCGACCGTGACAGGATAAGAATACACCAGGCCCGGCTCGATACCGTAACTGCCATCCGACAATAACGACATACTGACCCAATCGCCTGCCTTGGTGCCCAAGATCCAGTTGCCCATCTGATTGATCGCGGCATTAGCCGCCGATGCGGCACTGGACTGCCCGCCTCTGGCTTTAATGATTGCCGCGCCGCGCTGCTGAACGGTAGGGATAAACTCGTTGACAAACCAGTCATGCTCAACCAGCGACAAGGCATCCCGGCCTTTGACCTTGGCATGATGCAGATCGGGATACTGCGTAGTGGAATGGTTGCCCCAGATGGCCATGTTTTTTACATCGGACGGCAGCACGCCGCACTTCTCAGCCAATTGACTTATCGCCCGGTTGTGATCCAGCCGGCTCATGGCGGAAAAATTCTCCGGCCTTAAATCCGGCGCGTTGCTGATAGCGATCAAGGCATTGGTATTGGCCGGATTGCCTGTTACCAGTATCTTTATGTCTCGCTTGGCGACTTCATTTAAAGCCTTGCCTTGGATTGCGAAAATCTCTGCATTAACTTCCAGCAAATCTTTTCGTTCCATGCCGGGTCCGCGCGGGCGTGCACCAATTAAAAAAGCATAATCGGCATTTCTGAACGCCACTTTAGGATCGGCAGTAACTTCAATGCGATGCAGCAGAGGATAAGCGCAATCCTTCAATTCCATGACTACGCCCTGTAAAGCATTCATAGCCGGCGGGATTTCCAGCAAATGCAGAACAATAGGCTGCTCGGGGCCAAGCAATGAGCCTGCCGCCAAGCGAAATAGCAATGAATAACTGATTTGTCCTGCCGCACCTGTAACCGCAATATGAACGGGTGTTTTCATCTGTTTTCCTAGTTCCTGTAATGTTTTTCAGAACTTATGGTTAAGTTCCAAACGATCGGAAATCATATACATCCAACTCTCTTATTATTCCCGACACCACATATCTATTTAATACCCATACTATCCATACTACATGACTACAGCACAATTTTTTAAATAATAACGAAAAGCCCACGCTCCACGCAACCTAATAAGCCCTTAACCTGCAAAACAAGCCGAATTACGAGCGGCGCCCATCAATGCTGCATAAAGTAATGCTTAAATGGAGCACTGAAAGGTTTATCGAGTATAATGCCGCGATTTAAGAATCGTATTTTCGGGTAATTTTTCAACCACTTTCAGGTAAGTTAATGAAAAAACTGCTATTCCAATTCGATACAGACGCTCACCCCTCCGTTTTCGATACTGTTGTAGGCTATGATGGCGGTGCAGATCATGTAGTCGGGTACGGAGGACTGACACCGGACAACATCACTTCCCTGGTAGAAGGCACTATTTTCACGCGTGCACCTAAAGAAAAGAAAAACACGGCCATTTTCGTCGGCGGTAGCGATATGGTTGCCGGCCAGGAACTCTTTACGGCCATACAAAAACATTTCTTCCCCGGCTTCCAGGTTTCCATCATGCTGGACAGCAACGGCAGCAACACGACCGCGGCCGCAGGCGTAGCCAAACTGGCTACCAGCGGCACGATAGCCGGTAAAAAAGCCGTCGTATTGGCCGGCACAGGCCCGGTAGGCCAGCGCGCAGCCGTCATGCTGGCGCAGGAAGGCGCCGAAGTCTCGTTGACTTCCCGCTCGATGGAGCGCGCCGTCCAGGCCTGCAACGCCATGAAAGCGCGCTTCGGCGTTGACTTGATACCTGTGGAAGCGGCTGATAACGAGGCCAGGGCCAAAGCCATAGAGTACGCGAATATCGTTTTTGCGACCGGCAAGGCGGGGGTCGAACTGCTCACGGTCGAGCAATGGCAACACAACCCCCATATCGAAATGATGGCTGACGCCAACGCGACGCCACCGGTCGGTATCGGCGGCACCGACATGATGGATAAAGGCATCGAGCGCCACGGCAAAATCATCTGGGGCGCCATCGGCTTTGGCACCTTGAAGCTGGCGTTACACCGCGCCTGCATTGCCAAACTGTTTGAAGACAACAGACAGGTTTTTGATGCCGAAAACATCTTTGCTCTCGCTATGGAAATGGCTTGACCGTCCTGCAGAGCCCGATATGAGCAATTATGCCAATCAAGCCTCAATCGAAACCATCAGAAAAAATGCACTCAGCATTTTTCAGGCCGGCATTGAGGCTGCCGATCCTTATAAAGCCGTTAAGCGCAGTCTTGCTGCTGGCAATCATCATATCGAAATTCGGTTAAATTTAAATGACGGCAATCAGAAACGCATAGGCAGATGGTCAAAAGTCCACCTGATCGCCTTCGGAAAAGCGGCCTGCGCCATGGCCCGGGCGGCGCAGGAAATTATTCCGGCGCATTTGCTGGCAGGTCGAGGCATTGCCGTAACCAACTATGAAAATGAAACGGCCATCGATAATTTTGATGTCATCGGCGCGGCGCATCCGTTGCCCGATGCGGCAGGGCTCAAAGGCGCGCAATTGATTGCCGAGCAGGTGCGCAGCGCACGAAAGGATGAACTCGTACTGGTGCTGGTCAGCGGCGGCGGTTCGGCGCTGATCCCCTATCCGGTGCCATCGATTACGCTGACTGAGAAGATCGCCACGACGGATCTGCTGCTGGCCTCTGGCGCCAACATCAACCAGATCAACTGCGTACGCAAGCATCTATCCCAAATCAAGGGCGGCGGGCTGGCCAAAATGGCGGTGCCGGCCGATCTGCATGCGCTGATTTTATCCGATGTCCTGGGAGACGATTTAAGCGCCATCGCCAGCGGGCCTACCGTACCTGACCCTACGACATTCGCTGACGCCATCGATGTTTTCAAAGCCAAAGGCGTATGGGGCCAAGTGCCCGCCAATGTTCGGCGCCATCTGGAACAGGGACTGCAAGGCAACCTGCCCGAAACGCCAAAACCGGGAGACAAAGCCTTCAAGCATACCGCTCACACACTGATCAGCAGCAATGCCATCAGCGTCAGCGCGATTATGAAAGCATCCGAAGCCCTTGGCTACGAAGCAAAGTTATATAGCGACCATCTATGCGGTGAAGCCAGAGATGAAGCTGAAAAGCTGGTCATCCATGCCAAACAGCTCATCGATAACGGCATCGCAAGACCGGTTGCCCTATTGGCAGGCGGCGAAACGACAGTCACGCTGAAAGGCAACGGACGCGGCGGCCGTAATCAGGAAATGGCGCTTGCCTTCGCCTGCGCCGCCGAAAAACATGGCTTAACAGGCAACTGGACCTTTCTGAGCGGCGGCACTGACGGCCGCGACGGCCCGACCGATGCAGCCGGCGGCCTGGTTGACCCAGACACGGTCCAGCGCATGCGGCACGCCGGCATTGACCCGCTAGCGCTGCTGGATAACAACGACGCCTATAACGCCTTAAAGACCGCCGGAGACTTACTTGACACGGGCGCAACCGGGACCAATGTTGCCGACCTGCAGGTATTACTGATCCATCCACAATCTTGAATACAAAAACTCTATATCGGGAGACATAAATGTTTAAAAAATCCATGACAATCGCCGGTTTTGATGACGAGTTGTTCCGGGCGATGGAAGAAGAGCGTCGCCGTCAGGAAGATCACATCGAGCTGATTGCCTCCGAAAACTATACCAGTCCGCGCGTGATGGAAGCCCAAGGCTCTCAATTAACCAACAAATATGCAGAAGGCTATCCCGGCAAGCGTTATTACGGCGGTTGTGAATTTGTCGATAAAGCCGAACAGTTGGCCATTGACCGCGCCAAGGAACTGTTTGGCGCCGATTACGCCAACGTACAGCCCCACTCCGGTTCGCAAGCCAACATGGCCGTGTTCATGGCGCTGATTCAGCCCGGCGATACCATTTTAGGCCTGGCGCTGTCCGATGGCGGCCATTTGACGCACGGCGCCAAACCCAACTTTTCCGGCAAGATCTACAATTCCGTACAGTACCACCTGGATCCAAAAACCGGCCTGGTTGATTACGATGAAGTCAGACGTCTGGCGCAGGAACATCGCCCCAAAATGATCGTGGCCGGCTTCTCCGCCTATTCGCGCGTCATGGACTGGGCGCTTTTCAGGGAAATCGCCGATGAAGTCGGCGCTTATCTGTTTGTCGATATCGCGCACGTGGCGGGTCTCATCGCCGCTGATCTGTACCCCAACCCGATGCCTTATGCCGACGTTGTCACCAGCACCACGCATAAAAGCCTGCGCGGCCCTCGCGGCGGCCTCATTATGTGCAAGAGCAACCCGGAACTGGAAAAAAAGCTCGATTCCAATATCTTCCCGGGCATTCAGGGCGGCCCTTTGATGCACGTCATTGCGGCCAAAGCCGTGGCTTTCAAGGAAGCCATGCAGCCTGAGTTCCGCATTTACCAGCAGCAAGTCATCAAGAATGCCAAAGCCATGGCCGAAGTCTTCATGAATCGCGGCTTTGATGTCGTTTCGGGCGGCACCGACAATCACCTGATGCTGGTTTCGCTGATTCCAAAAGGCATCACCGGCAAAGCCGCCGACGCCGCCTTGGGCAGGGCGCATATTACCGTCAATAAAAATGCCGTGCCCAACGACCCTCAATCGCCATTTGTCACCAGCGGCATTCGCGTCGGCACGCCGGCACCGACATCGCGCGGCTTTAAAGAGCCGCAAATGATCGAAATCGCCAATCTGATGTGCGATGTCATGGAAAACATGGAGGACGAAAACGTCATCGCCGCAGTCCGCGAAAAAGTCAGCATACTGTGCGCTCGCTTCCCTGTGTACGGCGAATAAGCTGTAAAACAGATCAAGCCCTGGGCCTGCTTCATATCCGATGAAGCAGGCTTTTGACGTTTATTGAATTGAAAAATCACATCAGATCGGGAGGTACCATGTCTGATATCGAAATCGCGCAGAAAGCGAACATGAAGCCCATCATCGGGCTGGTCAAAGAGCAGTACGGCATTGACGCCGAGCATCTGGACCCTATAGGCCATTACAAAGCGAAAATGTCGCTGGAATACGTCAACAGCCTCAGCGACAAGCAAGACGGCAAGCTGATTCTGGTGACCGCGATCAGCCCAACGCCGGCCGGCGAAGGCAAAACCACCACCACGGTAGGCCTTGGCGATGCCCTGAACCGCATCGGCAAAAAAGCCATGATGTGCCTGCGCGAGCCCTCCCTGGGCCCGTGCTTCGGCGTCAAAGGCGGCGCTGCCGGCGGCGGTTATTCGCAAGTCGTGCCGATGGAAGACATCAACCTGCATTTCACCGGCGATTTCCATGCCATCGGCGTGGCGCACAATCTGCTGTCAGCCCTGATAGACAACCACATCAACCACGGCAACGAACTGGACATCGATCCCCGGCGCATCCAGTGGAAACGCGTCGTCGACATGAACGACCGCGCCCTGCGCAATATCGTCGTCGGCATGGGCGGCCCTGCCAATGGCTATCTGCGCGAAGACGGTTTCGATATTGTCGTCGCCTCCGAAGTCATGGCAATCCTATGCTTGGCGACCAGCCGCGCTGATCTGAAAGAGCGCCTCGGCCGCATCGTGATCGGCTATAAATCCGACAAAGTGACGCCGGTTTATGCCCGCGACCTGAAAGCGCACGGCGCCATGGCCGCCCTGTTAAAGGATGCGATCAAGCCGAACCTCGTGCAAACGCTGGAAAACAACATCGCGATTATTCACGGCGGCCCATTCGCCAATATCGCGCATGGCTGCAACACGGTCACGGCCACCAAAACTGCCCTGAAACTGGCCGACTATGTGGTTACCGAAGCCGGCTTCGGCGCCGACCTGGGCGCTGAAAAATTCATCGACATCAAATGCCGCATGTCCGGCCTGACGCCGTCGGCCGTCGTGCTGGTCGCCACCGTTAGAGCGCTGAAATTCCACGGTGGCGTCGCCAGGGAAGAACTGAATGTCGAAAACCTGGACGCTCTGGAAAAAGGCTTTGAGAATCTGGAACGGCACCTGAGCAATATCAACAACCATTACGGCCTACCCTGCGTAGTCTGCATCAATCATTTCACATTCGATACCGATGCCGAAATCGCCTTGCTGAAAGCGAAATGCGAAGCCCTGGGCGCCAAATGCGTCGTTTCCAGACACTGGGCCGAAGGCGGCGCCGGCGCCGAAGAACTGGCACGGGAAGTCGTCAATATTGTGGACAACCGCGAACCGGGCTTCAGCTATGTTTATGACGAGAACCTGAGCCTGTGGGAAAAAATCGAAGCCATCGCCACCAAGCTGTACGGCGCGTCGGGCGTTACGGCCAATGCCAAGGTCAAGGGACAATTGGCGGCCTGGGAAGCCGACTATGGCAAATTCCCGATCTGCATGGCGAAAACGCAAATGTCATTCTCAACCAATCCAAACGCCAAAGGCGCACCTAGCGGCCATACGGTCGAAATCAGGGATGTCAGGCTGGCCAATGGCGCCGGTTTCATCGTCGCCATTGCCGGCGACATGATGACCATGCCGGGCCTGCCTAAAGTGCCCGCGGCGGAGCGGATCGATATTGACGATGACGGCAAAATTACCGGCTTGTTCTAGGTTTTACCGGATACACTAGCCCGCCATTAAAAAGCCCCTGCCGGCCTGTACCGGCAGGGGCTTTTTATGTCTAACAAGCGACTTAACCGGCGTAATAACCCTTAAGTCCCTGCATAACCGCCTCTTTATCGATATCCGCGCCCATATTGATCATGGCATCGGCAAAGCGGCTGACGATCTCGCTAATCGCTTCAACCGTCAATTGATTCAGGATGCCAATCCGTATTTGCACAGGCTCCGACAAGGTCGTCCAGATCGCAAAGCCTTCGGCGCGGCAATTGGCGACCAACTCTTTCTCCTTGCCCGCCAGATTGCCGGGCAAATTCAGTACGACCAGACTGGTCATGTTGGAAGTGACTTCGCAGCCCATAGCCTGAACGGCTTGTCTCAATGCCGCCTCATGATAAGCATAATCGGCCGCTTTTTGCTTGACCGTATGCGTCAGCAGAATCCGCAAGGCCTCATGAAACGCCGCCACGGCATAGGACGAATGCGTACGGTGGTAAACCGGTGCCGCATCCTGACCATTCACAATCCCCCAATGGCGTGCTTCCAGAATAGGATGATGCACATAAGTGTAACAGCCGCGCCGGGCTAAAAGATTGATCGCTTCATCGCGGAAACTGACCGGGGCATAAGTCAACGGCAGGCTCAATATGCCTTTTTGCGGGCAAGAGGCCCAGGCCACGATGGCCGGATAGTCATCGATGCTGAAGTCGGCGACGCCCAGACTGGACACAGCATCGACAATGCCCATGACGCCATGTCTGGCGCAGGCGTCATTAAACCCTTGCAAGTCGTTGACACGGCCGCTGCCGGTTTCCCAATGCGCCATGAAGGCCCACATCGGCTTGTGCTTGGCCAGTTCCGCATCGACGATTTCACCGGTCACGGATTGTCCATGCGGCACATCGACGATCCTCACATTGGCGGGCTTCGGATTTAAAGGATCGGACGCCAAATCCTGGAGGCTGGACGCTTTCATGCGAATCGCCTGCCCGTCAATGCCGCTAAAAGTACCGTTAACGAACGCGACGACTTTATCGCCCGGAAGGATCAGGCTAAATGCGCAATCGAGGCCGCTGAAACCGGTACCGGCAACACCAAAGGTATGGATGTTTTTTGTACCCCATGCTGCGCGGAGCATCTGCTTCGCTTCAATCATCCCCCTCACGACATCGGCTTGCATATGATCGGCAACGCCGGTTTTGCACAAGCGTTCGAGCACTCTAGGATCTGTGTTGCCGGGACCAGGGCCGGCGGCTAATGTATTGGGAATTTCCAAAGCTGGAAAGATAGTCATTTAAAACTCCTAATTACTGTATAACGAGAGAATAGAGGCAGAACCGATCCACCGTGTCTGCCATGATGCACGGCCTGAGCCGTGCATCATGGCAAAAAACAGTTAACTGAGCCTTATATCAGACCCGCAAATTGTGGCTGAGTTTTAGATAAACTCATAAATTGACTGTTTAGAAGCGGAAATGACTCAACTACAGGCATTTTCGCCGGCTATTTCACCAGGCTCAGCAGGATGCCGGCCGCGACGGCCGAGCCGATCACGCCGGCCACGTTCGGGCCCATGGCATGCATGAGCAGGAAGTTGTGCGGATTGCTCTCCAGGCCCAGCTTGTTGGCCACGCGCGCGGCCATCGGCACGGCCGAGACGCCGGCCGCGCCGATCAAGGGGTTGATCAACGTCTTGCTGAACTTGTTCATCAGCTTGGCCA
>Ga0208883_100178_pt1 | contig 36359 bp, 32 predicted proteins | sample LakWasMet43_HOW7_2_FD_183881 | JGI IMG/M metagenome (GOLD analysis project Ga0208883, IMG submission 183881) | Freshwater sediment methanotrophic microbial communities from Lake Washington under simulated oxygen tension - Sediment Metagenome... | ecosystem: Environmental > Aquatic > Freshwater >...
ATCACATGCGCACCGCTGTCGAACATATCTATGCTGCCGGCGATTGCACCGACCAGCCGCAGTTCGTCTATGTCGCGGCAGCGGCCGGAACCCGCGCCGCCATCAATATGACCGGAGGTGATGCTGCCATCGATCTGGCGGCGATGCCGTCAGTGATGTTTACCGAACCGCAAATGGCTACCGTAGGCTTGACCGAAGCTGAAGCGCACCTAAAGAACATCGAAACCGACAGCCGCCTGTTGCCGTTGGAGAATGTGCCGCGTGCCTTGGCTAACTTTGAAACCCGAGGCTTTGTCAAACTGGTCATGGAACAAGGCAGCCGCCGTTTAATCGGCGCGCAAATCCTGGCGCCGGAAGCGGGCGAGATGATCCAGGCGGCGGTGCTGGCCATCCATAACCGGATGACGATAGAAGACTTGGCCGGGCAATTGTTCCCGTATTTGACGATGGTGGAAGGCCTCAAACTGTGCGCGCAAACCTTCAGCAAGGATGTGAAAGAGCTTTCTTGCTGTGCGGGCTAATGATAAGTGCTTGTCGTGTGACGACAAGCTGATCAGGCTCTCAACCCTGGCTCAGCAAACCGGTATCAGCGTTCATTGCATTAGAACCTATATCGATTGTGGCTTGATTCAGGTTAGCGTCAGAACAGCCGGGGGAATGTTCTTGTTTTACGAGCCGGTGATCGAACGGTTGCGGTTTATTCGAATGGCTCGCAATGTAGATGTTCCATTAGAGCAGATCGACCGTTTATTGGCCGCCCGTGATAACAGGGACGATGACGCTACGGAAACAAGTCTGGCTGAATTGACTCAATATATTGAAACGTGTCGAGATCGATTAAATTGTTTTGAACAAAGCCTGAAGCAACATTTTGTGGTCTCGCTTTAAGCAAAATATTGTGGAGCATTAAAATGAATGAAAAATTAAGTCAATATGGCGGTTTGTTCGGTGCCGTAGTTGCTGCGGCCTGCTGTCTTGGCGTCACTGTGGTGCTCAGCGCCGTGGCTGCCGTCGGGCTTGGCTTTCTGATAAACGATGCTTTTTTGTTGCCGATGTTTATAGGGTTCGTCGCTTTAAATGTATGGACGCTTTATCGTTCCGCGAGGAAACATGCAGCACTCTCGGAGGAAGCGATGCTCGCGTTCTGGATTGGCGGCATCGGCGCATTGGTCAGTACCCTCGGCTTAGGGTTTACCGTGACGGGAATATTGCCGGTCGCCGTTAGTCTGGTCTATATAGGGCTTGCGCTTTTTATCGCCGCCAATGTCTGGGATTTTATGATCGGACGCAACAGTCCGGTTTGTGCGGATGACGAGTGCAAGACGGAAGACCGGTAACAAACGATGGAAACCCCCATTTGCCCGGCTTGTGGATGTTCATTAGTCAGATTAGGTATCACTAATCAAAAAGCTGTTCAACATAACCATGCGGGGAAGCAATACTGGTTTTGTTGCAAGGGGTGTCTGGAGTTATTCATAACCGACCCTGAATCATGTTTGACCGAAACAGCCGGTTTGACAGTGTGTCCTGTTTGTTTGGCGGAAAAACCGGTTAATGCCACCGTGATAATGGATTTTAACGGCAAACCGGTTGCATTTTGTCGCTGCCCTCATTGTCTGGATGTCTTCAATAAAGATCCGCACTATTTCATTGCGCGGTTAGCGTGGCAAACAGATTATGCCGGTGTTTTTGGTGAAAATATGGGCTGTTGTGGTAAATGAATTGAAACAAAGAAAGAAGGAGTAATGAAAACAAATTCAAAAATAGGCCACTTATCCGAGTGCGATAGCAAGCCTTGTGCAATTTCTTTAGCACAACACGATTCCGACCACCCCCTGTCACCGAGAAGGCGTTTAGCCGGTTGGTGTTTTGCGTCTTTAGCACTGCTTGCCTGCCCTTGTCATATTGCTTTTTGGGTCATGCTGTTTTCCGGGACAGCTTTGGGTAGTTTGCTTTCAGCAGATACGGTAACCGCTGTCATGGCTTTTTCGGCGATATTCCTGATGTCGTTAACGGCGGCACTGTTGGCGTTTAATAAAATCAAACTGTAGAGCGTTTCTACACTACAGCTTTATACCTCTATGGATTAAGTCCAAATGTTCCGAAAGTTTGCCAATATTCCAACCAATATGGTCATGGGGTTTCTCGGCGTTGGTAAAACCACGGCCATTCTTAATCTGCTTAAACAAAAACCGGCTGACGAAAAATGGGCGGTCTTGGTCAACGAGTTTGGACAAGTCGGCATTGACGGCGCCATCTTCGCGGCTTCGGGCGCAAGTGTCAGGGAAGTGGCCGGAGGTTGTCTGTGCTGCGCGGTGGGGCTGCCTTTTCAGGTTGCCGTTAATCGTTTGCTAACGGAAGTCAAACCGGATCGTTTGCTTATTGAACCGACAGGCTTAGGCCATCCAAAGCGGGTGCTGGACATGCTTGCCGGCGGGTATTTTCGGACCGTGCTGGATGTGCGCGCCAGTATTTGTCTGGTTGACCCGAGAAAGCTAAGCGATAGCCGCTACATGTCGCATGAAAACTTTGTCGATCAAATCGCCTTATCCGATGTGCTGGCCGCCAATAAAATGGATTTAGCCGACAAGGCAGCGACTCAGTTGTTCGAGCGCTGGGCCGATGGCAGCCGTCCCCGTAAAGCGGTAGTTGCTCAAACCGTTCAAGGACAACTGGATGTTGCTTGGCTGGACGTAACAAGAAATCCGGAAAGGCAAGCCTCTTTTCCCAACGCCCATCAAGCCGGATCGATCCAAATTGATGAGGATAATGGGCGAATGTCCCGTAAGAGCGCGTTAGCGAATTCGCCGCTGCAAAATGCGGCGGACGGTTACCGGAGTTTTGGCACTGCATTTCCGGAATACAGTCGCTTTGATTATGTACGCATCACGCGATTATTAAACCAACTGGAGGCGGAAAGAATAAAAGCGGTTTTTGCGACTGATAAAGGTTGGTTCATTTTTAATGTAGCTGACGGGGTCATGACTATCGTTCCGTGTAAACCTTCAGCAAACAGCCGGATTGAAATAATCGCCAGACAAAATAGCCGGCAAGATATTTCGATGGAGTTAAACCAATGTATTGCAAACAGCTGTTCGGACTCGGTTTAATAGACCCTTTTTGTTAATTTTCCGCTTGACTCTGTTCTAAGGTACGTCATTTATGATCTCAACCGAGCTTTGAATTTCTTCATAGTGGCCGGCCGATTGTTTTTCCTGAAAAGGAAAAACAATCGGCTCTTTTTATTCGGCAACAAATGCGTTTATATCTCACTGGGGATTCTGACTGAGCGATGCATTTAGCCATTCATATTGATTAATTCAACATGGGCTAAACCTTAATCAGCGACTGTTGTTCATAACCTATTTTAGGTGGAATAAAATGACAGATTTTATGTTTTTTGTTTTTACTAAAATTTTACGCATTGACCTGAAAGACCCGCACGACATACCTTGGGGTACGCAATTATTCTTTTATCCGGTTATTGGCTTTCTCATTGCCTTTGTCGTACTTAAGTTTATAGGCTTTCGTTTTAATCTTTTTGAAGAAGATTTTGGGCTTTTGGATGAAGGAGAAAAAGAAGAAAAACGAAAACAACTGGATGAAAAAAGAAAACACCTGGAGTCTTCATCCGACGAAAAATAGGCCCTGTTGCCCAATATCATAAAAACGCAGCTTTTTTAGTTTTCTGCTTGACTCTGTTCTTAAGTACGGCATTTATTATTTCAATCGTGCTTTTAGGGGGTATAACTTGGCTGTCGATTAGTTTGTTTCCCATTAGAAATGACCTTATCGACTGCTTTTTTATAAGGAAAACACCATGTTACAAGTGAAATTCGGAGTCGGACTCGTTGATCTCTGGCGATACCACGGTCGCGATTGGGCTTCCCTTTATAACACGACACCATTGGCGTTGATGGCGGCCGGTTTTGGCAGCGCAGCCATCAGCCACCTGTCGGTGTTGCACTTCCTGAGCCCGATCTTTAATTTCACAGCGGTTAATTGTCTCGTATTTGCCCATAGCAAGCTTTATCAGTCATCCGTTCAGACCGACGAATCTGGCGAGACTGGCCCAGAGCCTAAAAGCGAGCGTCTGTATAAGACACTGTTCTGGGTTACTGCGACAATCACGCTGGCGATGGTCGGCTTGCCAAGTATTTACTATCTGCTTTTGGGAAGCGTTGCGGGCCTGCTTTCCGGACTGTTCGGCATCGGCGGTGGCATTATCATTGTCCCGTTCCTGGTATGGCTTTTTTCGGCTCAGGGGATTGCGCCGGACTTGGTCATGCTGATGGCCGTGGCGACTTCACTAGCCACCATCATTATCACCTCAGCCGCCTCCCTTCAGTCTTACCATCTTCTCGGTGCGGTTGACTGGCCGGTCGTGAAGCAACTGGTGCCAAGTGTCTTGGTTGGTTCTCTGTTGGGTTCAGTTGTCGCGGACAGCCTGCCGACCGATCTTTTTAAAACGCTGTTCGCCTTCTTTCCGTTATGGGTAGCTTTTCAGATGATCAAACCCTACTCGCCAGCGCTCGATCCTGACCAGCCGCCTGGCGACCGAAACCTTGTCGGTGCAGGCAGCATTACCGGCGTACTTTGTACCCTCCTGGGTGCCGGCATCGGGGTCATCATCGTCCCTTTCCTGGTCAAGCGTCAGTTTCCCTTGCGCCAAGCCGTGGCCGTTTCCAGCGCCTGTGGATTATCCATCGCTATCGTCGGTTCTCTCGGCTACATCATCCTGGGCTGGGGCAACGCCGGTCTTCCTGGCTGGAGCCTGGGTTATCTCTATGTGCCGGCGTTTCTCTGTATCGTAACCAGTAGCCGGGTATTCGCCCCAATGGGGGCGCAACTCGCACATAAGTTGCCAACCGAGAACCTAAAAAGGATATTTGCGCTGTTCTTGTTCGCGGTCGGGATACGGCTGCTTTGGCAGGCTGTCATCTAATCATCCGCAATCACTCTATAAACACACAAATCTTAACAATCAGATTTTAACTATTAAACACCCACTCTTGATGTGTTTATCACACATTAACTGGGTAAGGATGACACAGTATGATAAATGAATGGCTTAAAATCGCCTTGCAAACAAATATTCTGACCCGCGCGCTCAAGGTTGCACTGGTCGTTGGTTCAATTCTGATGTTGATCAATCACGGTGATGTAATACTCAGCAATGGATTATCGATAAAGGAATTCATCAAAATTACCCTGACCTATTTAGTACCTTATTGCGTTTCGACCTATTCAAGCACTGAAGCGGTTTGTGCTTCTGAAAACAAGCCCAGTATTAATCAATTAATGTGGGAATTTCTCAAGCAGAAAAGCTCCGAATTAGCTCATTGCTCAAAAACTGTTTTTAATGCGCTCATCATCCGACTGCAACAAATAAAAAATAATCAAAATACTTAACGAGTCCCGCTTATGAGAAGCTATCAAAAACAGCAGTTCTCCCGTTATTCCGCCCCTGTGGTTAAGCCAGAAAACCGTTCATCGGCAAAAAGCTTTGCGTATCTTACGCCTTGGCTTTTTGTATTCACCCTGATCTGGATTGCCGGTTACGTGACTGTATTTCCAGACCCAATCGGGCTTGCCGCCAGTAATTGGCCGCTGGTCATCGTCGGTGTGTTTGGTGCATTCATCGGCAACGCTACCGCGATTGGGGGCGGCATTGTTTTTATCCCTGTGCTGATGTTCGCTTACCAAGTAGATCCCGTCAGCGCCTTGAAACTCGCGTTCGTCACGCAAGCCGTCGGCATGACCAGCGGCGCATCCGGTTGGCTGCGGCGCGGCGAAGTGCCGTTACCGCTTTTGAAATGGACCGTGCCTGCGCTTATTATCGGGACGATGATGTCCACATTCTTGATCCACCCGCAGCCGATGCTGGTCAAAGGGCTGTTTGGCCCCATTGCGTTCATAACGGGCTTGCTGACGCTGATCACGCTGGATCGAAAAGGCGGATTGATTGAGCTTCCGGCAAGCGCCAGCCTCCCCATTATTTTGGTTTCTTTTATAGGCGGCATGATTACCGGTTGGGTTGCAATTGGCGAGGGCGAAATCATCGCCGCCTTTTGCATGCTCGCCTACGGCCTTAACGCTAACCGGGCGATCGGACTGGGCGTGGTGTTGCTGTCGTTAAATTCCCTGCTGCTGGCGTCTATTCATGCCTTCTATTACGGCGGCGTACCCTGGGATATGGCGGCATTCACCATGCTCGGCGTACTCTGGGGCGGACGGCTGGGGCCATTTCTTGCGCAATGGATTTCTCCGCGCGCTACGAAAAAGGGTTTCGCCTTCATCGCATTGCTCGATGGTTTGATGATTACTTTGCAAGCGAGTTATGTGATGTTTTTTCGGTAAAGAATTTAAAAACTCCTTTCAGAGTGCTTATTACTTTTTCACAGTACCCATTGGCTTATTTTTTGGGAGGGTTTTTCAGCTCATCGCTGTCTTGGTTAAGAACGGCTTGCCCTGCCACCTTCACCGATCCGTCACCGTTGACATAGGCATAAAGCGTCGTGGTCGTGATCCCAAGTCGTTTGGCAACATCTATCGCATTCGATTTTTGGTCTGACATAGCGGACATCGCCATCATCAACGTAGCCCGATCCATCTTGCGTGGTCGTCCGCCTTTGCGGCCTCTTGCCCTTGCCGCCGCAAGTCCGGCATGGGTGCGTTCGGCAATCAGTTCCCGCTCGAATTCCGCCAAGGCCGCAAAAATTCCAAAGAATAATCTCCCGTTGGAAGTGGTTGTGTCGATTTGTGCCCCTGCACCGGCCAAAACTTTTAACCCAATGTTACGGTTGCGAAGATCATCAACCGTAGTTACTAAATGTTTTAAATCCCGGCCAAGCCTGTCCAGTTTCCATACCACCAGGGTATTGCCCGGTTGGAGGGCCTTGAGGCAAGCATTCAATCCCGGCCTGTCATCCTTACGACCTGATGCCAAGTCTTCGTAAATCCGACTTGGCTCAACACCAGCATCGGCCAAAGCGTCATGCTGTGGGGCTAGTGTCTGGCTACCATCATTTTTTGAAACACGGACATAACCGACTAACATATTTGCAATACTTTACAGTACAAAAAAAGATAAGGATGAGGGTACAATGTTGCGTTGATTTTCTCAATGGGTTTTCTTGTGGTTTTACTGCCTGGTTTGGGCGATTTTTAGCGTACAAGATAAACGGACGTTTTTCTTGTGCTCGATCACTTTTCGGTTTTTAAAATTGCAACCCAGCGATACCGCCTATCCCCGATTCAAAAGCCGGCTTGCCCAATCGGAATTGGAACGTTTCTACACGGTGACTGATGTCGAGCTGGCATGTTGCGATAGCGCCACTCGCTCAAACACCACGCGATTAGGATTTGCCCTACTATTAAAAACCTATCAACGGCTGGGCTATTTTGTAACCTCCGAGCAAGTACCGAATGCCATTGCCGAACATGTCTCCTCCAGCATGGGCGAACCCTATGATCGGGAGAATTTGCGGCAGTACGATGTCTCCCAGGCCAGACGCAAACACTTGTCGGCAGTGCGGGAGTTTTTGGCGGTCAAACCCTTCAGCGACGATGGCAAGGCGCTGATGCGACACACTTTTGCCGAAGCGGCGCTGACCAAGGAAGATGTCATTGATATTATCAATATCGGTATCGAAACCTTGGTGCGTCATCGTTACGAGTTGCCGGCATTCGATACCATGCTGCGAGAAGCTCGCGTCGAGCGGATTGCAACGAATCAGGCGCTGCACACGCAAATTCACGATGCACTTGGAGATGCTGGCCGGACTTTTCTCGACAAGCTCTTCGTCGTGGGTGATGATCCGCGCCGCGTGAGTCCTTGGAACGATATTAAGCAAGATGCCGCCAAACCGACGATAGACGGCATGCGCGATTTGATCGAACGCTATGACCGACTGATCAAGTTAGCTTGCCACGCAGATCTGTTAAAAACCATACCGGTCGTCAAAATCAAACAATGGGCGCTGGAAGGCAACAGTCTCGATGCCGCCAGCATGGTGGATATGGCTGCCGCCAAACGCTACGCCGTTGCCTTGGCCTTGATTCGACAACGTCTGGCAATAGTGATCGATGATCTCTGCAATATTTTTTGCAGGCAGATGAAGAAAGCGTTACACCGCGCCGAAGAAGCCCTTGAAAAATATCTGGAGGACAACCAAGAAAAGACCGATGAGATTTTGCGCCGGTTTGCAATGCTGGAAACGCTCTTAAACTCCACCCAATCTGCTGACGAACAATTGAAAGGGGTTCGCCAAGCGGTGACGGCTCGCCCTGATTTGTGCGAATTCTCGCGCTTGCATGCGGAATACGGTGGGAAGAACGAGTTCCGTTTTGTCTGGAAGTTCTTTAAGCCACGGCGGGCGGAGATGCTACGGATATTGAACAAATTAAAACTAGAGTCCACCAGTCAGGATGCCAGTTTTGAACGGTCATTGGCTTTTATGTTGGAGAACTGCCAAAAGCAAAGCGAGTGGCTAGCATTCAAGAGCAAAGGCAAGATAGCATTGACAACCGACGATCTGGTCTGGATTCCCGAAAAATGGTGGAAGTTGGTGACGGGCGAGGTCAAACGCGATGCCGTTCCGACCCGAATCAACCGCCGCCAGTTCGAGGCATGCGTCTGTTTGCAAATGGTTAGGGAACTGAAATCGGGCGACCTTTGCGTGATCGACAGCGATGCGTATTCAGACCACCGGAACGAACTGGTGCCGATGGAGGAATGCGAACGTACACGCGCGGATTATGGCGAGAAAGTAGGTTTACCCGTCGAGAGTGCGGCATTTATCAAGCATATTCGCATCCTGCTGACAGAGGCGGCACAGCAGGCTGATAAGACCTATCAGGACAATCCTTATTTCAAGATCGTTGATGGCAGGCCGAAGCTGTGTCGGCAAGAGAAAAAAGAGACACCACCTGGATTCAAGCAGTTGGATGACGCATTAAGGCGCATACTCGATGGCATGGGCCTTTCGTTGCTGGATGTGCTTGCCGATACCATGAAATGGATTGGGTGGGGCAAGCATTTTGGCCCGTTGAGTGGCCACCAAGGTAAGTTGCAGGAGGAAGACCGGCGCAAGATTCTGACGGTGTTCGCCTATGGCACCGGATTGGGGCCGACGCAAATTGCCAAAAACATTGCCGATGTCAGTGCGCGTCAAGTGTCGTTCGTCAATCAACGCCAAGTCACTACGGAGAAACTGGAAGCCGCTATCTGTACGACAATTAATGCGTACAATCAATTTCAACTGCCACGTTATTGGGGTGACACAAAACGCGCGGCGGCAGACGGTACGCAATGGAATCTGTATGAAAATAATCTGCTATCAGAGAGTCATATCCGTTACGGCGGATATGGTGGCATTGCTTACTACCATATCAGTGACACGTATATTGCGCTGTTTTCGCATTTCATTCCCTGTGGTGTCTGGGAAGCAGTGTATATCCTGGATGGGCTGACAAAGAACAAGTCGGATATTCAGCCAGACACACTGCATGGCGATACCCAAGCGCAAAGTGCACCGGTTTATGGCTTGGCTTTTTTGCTGGGTATCAAACTGATGCCGCGTATTCGTAACTGGAAAGATTTGAAATGGTTCCGCCCGACTGCCGACGAAGTGTATAAACACATTGATGACCTGTTTACCAAGGATGCGATAGATTGGGATTTAATCGCCTGTCATTTGCCGGACATGCTGCAAGTGGCTCAATCGGTTCGTGCAGGGCGAATTCAACCATCGACCATCTTGCGCAAGCTCGGTACTGCCAGCCGGAAAAACAAACTGTATTTCGCCTTTCGTGAGTTGGGCCGGGTCGTCCGCACTATGTTCCTGTTGGAATATATCAGCGACGATGCGTTACGTCAGGTCATCCAGGCAGCACAAAACAAGTGCGAAGGTTTCAACAACTTTGCGCAGTGGGCGTATTTCGGATCGGACACCATTGAGGAAAATGTGCGCGAGGATCAGTTGAAGATAATCAAGTACAACCATCTGATTGCCAATCTGATGATTTTCCACAACTGCCATACCATGACGAAGGCCTTCAAGGAACTGGAAGCGGAGGGAATGAAGTTGACGCCAGAATTGGCCGCTGCGTTTAGTCCCTATCGGACGCATCACGCCAATCGTTTCGGCATGTATGAGCTTCGGGAACGGGATTTGGAGCCGATTGACTACGGCGTGACGTTCCAGATGTAACCAAAATCAGGGATGTTACTCATTTACGAAGGAATCCTTACGGTCCCCCAAATTGGCTAACTATAAATCATGTGGTCAATAATGAAAAATACAATGTAAATTGGCCACCTTTTAATTGGCCATTTATATTGGCTATATATGCAAAGATTTGCTTGGTTGTTATTTTTTACATTGCACCCAGTGCTACAATGTTGTATATTTTTCTTATGAACGCCAATACTGAAACTTCATCAAGGATTTTTAAAACCGCTTGGTTCGCAAAGGCTGCAAAAAAAGCGCTCATTACTAACGAGGAGCTTTGTTTAGCAATCCAGCAGGTCATGCTAGGCCAAACTGACGATTTGGGTGGAGGGGTGTTTAAAAAACGCCTGAACAATAATCGACACCGCTCCATCATTCTTGCTAAGGGTGGTCGGCACTGGGTTTATACCTATATTTTTGCCAAGAAAGACAGGGACAACATTAGCAGTGATGAGCTCACCGAGTTTAAGAAGTTGGCCTCCCTATATGGTCTACAGACCGAGGTGGCGATTGATGCCGCGATAAAAAACGGCGATTTATTGGAGATTTGCAATGCTCAAAAAACCTCAATTTAAAAGCGACGCGTTTGAAGCCATCCATAGCGGAGCTAAAGGTCTATTTCAAGCCGGCGGTATTGATAAGACAACCATGCGCGAGTTTGACGAGTCTTGCCTTTCCATGCCTATGGAGATAGAGCCGCAACAGATAAAACTGATCCGTGAAAACAACCATGTCAGCCAGCCAATCTTCGCCCGTTACCTAAACACCAGCGAATCGACGGTACAGAAATGGGAAACCGGAGCAAAGCGTCCTAGCGGTATGGCTCTAAAGCTCTTAGCAATTGTCCAGAAGCATGGCTTGCAAATACTTGCATAGTTGTGATGCATTTAGGAATGACAACCACAAATTTTATCAGTTTGGTGTAAACCGTCGGTACCCTAGTCAACATTGATGTAATTTTACATTTTCGGGGGTTGGACAATAATAGCCTACTTCCACCACTGGCGTAATTTGGGTTTGATTGATGCCTTCCAGCATATAGGCACTCACGCCCGCCTGAATGGCTTCTTGCATAAAGCCTTGGTCATTGGGAGCAGAAAATAAAATAATGGGTTTGGCTTGATCCCGCTGAATCTGCCGCATTTGTTCCAGAGTATCGCGGCCAGGTGCATCCATATCGATAATAATAATATCAGGCTGTAAAGCCAATACATTGTTACTCAGATCGGCATCATCAATGAGCTTGGCAATAACCGTGTAACCAGCTTCCAGCAAAGCCTGATTGACGATGTCGCTCCGACGCAAGTCATTATCAACTAACAGGATGGTTAACTTAGACATCACAAGCCTGATCAAAAAATCGATCACCACCCATTAATAAATCACCAAACTCACACGGTAACTGCCAAGGATGGAGATGTGTGCCTTCCTGTTTTCGATCGTTTAGCGGTGTTGGGATAGCCATCGCATGGGCGGCCTGGCGATATAAATCAGGTCGATATACATTTGCCGCTAACTCAGAAATATTAGCATTCGCGTGGACATGCCCCCAGCGTTGCATTTGCCCAATTATCCATTCAGCATGTGATAGCCAAGGGAAAGTGGCGGCATAGCGATAGAACACATTAAAATCCGGCTGAGCAACAGGAGGGAGGTCATGATGATATTGAAAGTAACCTTGGCTAAACGTGCGCAAGGCGTTCTGATCTACTGGCACATATTGGTCTTGACTAAGCAAGGCGCATGCTTCTTGTCGATTTTCCAGAGTTTCCAGCCATTGAGCACTATTTAACAAGGCCCTTAACAAAGCCTGATGAGTATTGGGATAAAGCTTGGCCCAGTTACAAGTTACCCCTAACACTTTTTCCGGACTGTTTTGCCAAATACCGACCGTACTGGTTAATGCTACACCGATACCTTGAGCGATTGCCTGAGTATTCCACGGCTCACCAACACAAAATCCATCAATCTGCCCAGATTGTAATGCTGAAACCATTAGCGGTGGCGGAATCACCAACAGCCGTACATCCACTTCCGGATTGATACCAACGCTAGACAACCAGTAACGCAACAAATAATGATGACAAGAAAACGGAAACACATGGGCAAAACTGAGCGGTGGCAGGCCATCATTCCGATTGTTAACAATTAATTCCTTTAATGCCAGTGCAGCACGTAGCGGGTGGATAAGCAGTTCAGGTTGAATGCTAAGCAGTTTTTGATAAACGCTTTCAGAAATGGTAATGGCGTTTCCGCCTAAACCCAGCGAGATGGCGGTCAACATGGGCGTCTGCAAGCCATCCAGATTTAAACTGGCTGCTATTGGCATGGGTGCCAGCATGTGTCCACCGTCCAACAAGCCCGTGGCGACTTTATCGCGAATATTTGCCCAGGACGTCTCTCGACATAAGGAAACCGCTAAGCCTTCTGCCGCAAAGAATCCTTTTTCTTTAGCAATTACCAATGGTGCACAATCTGTCAACGGGATGAACCCTAACTTAAGTGCCGTTTTTTCTAAGGTATAGGTTTCCATTGCTGCCATTAAAATTAATTATTTTGGACTAAAATATTGCCAAGTATTGTGCTACAGATTATCTAGCGCAAATCCCTATTCATTTACCACGCTTTCAGATTTGCACTATCTTCAAAATTGATTTTTATCAATTTTACCAAATCGACTCATAAAGTTCGATTTATTCACCTATAGCGCGTGTATTAATATTGCTATTAGGAACCATACTGGGCGAATAAAATTGGCTTAGCGAGTTCCCAGTTATTCAAATCCACCATCGAGCGACAGTTTAAACTCATTTTTTACATGTTTCGTATTCTTAATGTTGGAGACCTTTGCAAAACCCCCTTGTTCCAAAAACCAACCCCAAACCACCCAATTTTTCCAAAAAATCGGTGAAATTTAGGCAATATAATTTAGAATATATGGATTCTTGCGGCCATTTGGCCGCATTCACCCTTTAAAAGGCAAAGCTTGCCTGTGTTGTACGTTAAAACGCAATCCACACAGGCAACCGTTTTAGGTTATACGCCATGGCTTGCAATAGATGCCAAGCATGGGCTTTGGCTAACCCTTGGTAGCGCAGGATCTTGGAGCCAAACCAGCGTGCCTGGCTACCGAAGGTTCGCTCAACGACATAGCGCGCCTGGGTAATCAAGCTATTCCGTTGTTTTTGACGCTTACTGAGGGGCTTATTTTTTACAGCCTTATCTTGGATGCCGTTTTTGAGGCAGCGCTCTTTCAACGCGTGATCGTGTTTCCGGCCGTAGTAAGCCTTGTCGGTATGCAGCCTGGAACCCGCAGCAATCTTTGCTTTATCGATTAAATCAACCAACGGTTTGCTATCGTGCTGGTTATACCAATCCCAATAAGTTCCCATATTGCGCCTTCTCCAACGGGATGCCTGCAAGGATGCAGGTAGTAGAGCAACGCAGGAGCAGTTGCCGAGAAGGCTGGGATGAGGGTTTTAAATAAAAAACTTATTGGGATTGGTATTAGCTGCCGTGGTCTCGACCGCAATCACCAAACCATTATCATCCACTAGCGTGTGTTGCTTGTAACCAAACACCGACTTGCCCGCCTTTTTAACCCAGCGCGCATCGGTGTCTACGCCAGGCTGGTTGACTTCCACCACTTGCATGTGAGCTTGGGCATCCGATTCGTCATCGCGTTCTTCGCGGTCATTAACCACTTCGTATGTGGGCTGAGTTTTTGGCTTGCGCGGGCTGTGGGTAATACTGGCATCAACATGGTAACCGGTGGTCAGGGTCACTTGATAGCCCTCAATCTGGCGGTTTATCTGAACCAGCAGTGCATCCCACGCTCCCGCTTTGGTCAGACGGGTTCTAAACCGGGACAGTACGGAGTGATCGGGCACATCGTCTTCTAAAGACAAGTCCAAAAAGCGCATGACATGCAGATTGCTATTAGCCATATCCTCAACCGATTCATCACTTAACCCACCGTTCCAAATACCCACCAGGAGCATCTTGAAAAGAAGCAAACCTGGATACGCCGGACGTCCCGTTACATCCGAGGCGGGTGCATAATGCTGGCGTATAACCGCTTCAATTACCATCCAGTCAATCAAGTGATCGATTTGGTTAAGAAAGTTACTTTTGCGGGTACGGTGAGTAACGTAAAAATCAGAAAAAGACATAAAAATATACTCAAGTTATTGAATAATATGTCTATTCTAGCATGTTCCATTAACCAGGTGTAGTGTTGCCGTGCAAAGGTCTCTGTTGATATAGCGGCTTTAATCTTAAAGATATCATTTTCTATGAGGGAATGCGCTAAAGCACAATTTCGGTGCGGTTTTTGCAAAATTGGCACGGTTTTGAAGCATTTATTATGTGTCACTTACTAATATTTAAACTATCCATATTGCGCAGTATATTGATTTATAATCAAAATATTAATTTATCTAATTATTTATTATCTTTGGCGCATGTCTTGCTTTGTTGTAGTTAAGTATCCCAACGGCGGGGTAACAACTTAGTTTTAAGTAAATGACAAAGGCGTCTTACCAAGCGAATGCATTAAGCATTTGCATTGGGGACGCCTTTTTTTTTGATTTTTTTCGTGATGGGGTAATTATGAAACCGACCAAAACTAGCTCACTACATAAACTGACGGCTACGTTATCGACAGTAGCTACAGTGCTTGCTTTAACCTTTGCTACGCAGGCTGGCGCTGTTGAAAAGCTGGAAAAGGACAGTATTAAACTGGGCTTTATTAAGCTAACCGATATGGCACCACTGGCGGTAGCGTTTGAAAAAGGCTATTTCGAAGAAGAAGGCTTATCTGTAGAACTGGAAGCGCAAGCCAACTGGAAAGTGTTACTTGATCGCGTAATTAGCGGTGAGTTGGATGGGGCACATATGTTAGCGACTTTACCTTTTGGTGCAGCGGTAGGTTATGGCACCAAAGCCGATATAGTAAGTGCATTTACCTTAACTCTTAACGGCGATGCCATTACGGTTTCCAACGATGTCTGGAAACAGATGAAACCGCAAATACCGATGGAAGGTGGAAAACCAGTTCATCCCATAAAAGCCGATACCTTAAAGCCGGTACTGGAAAAATACAAAGCCGCCGGTAAGCCTTTTAATATGGCCATGACCTTTCCAGTCGGTACGCATAACATGAAGTTGCGTTACTGGTTGGCCGCTGGCGGTATTAAACCAGGCTTTTATGCACCACCGGAAGACACCTCTGGGCAGATTGATGCCGAAGCCATGTTATCTGTCACCCCGCCACCGCAAATGCCAGCCACGATGGATTCCGGCACGATTGTGGGTTACTGCGTAGGTGAACCTTGGAATCAACAAGCCGTGTTCAAAGGCATTGGTGTGCCAGTGATTAGTGATGTTGAGCTTATGAAAAATAGCGCTGAAAAAATCTTCGGTGTGACCAAAGAATTTGCGGATAAAAATCCCAATACCCACAAAGCCATCGTTAAAGCATTAATCCGCGCTTCCATGTGGTTAGATGCCGAGAGCAACAAAAATCGTAAAGAAGGCGTGGAAATGCTCTCGCAAAAACAATATGTCGGTGCCGATTTTGAAGTGTTAGCCAACAGTATGAACGGTACCTTTGAATACGAAAAAGGCGATAAACGAGATTTACCCGATTTTAACGTGTTCTTCCGTCATAACGGTTCTTATCCTTACTACAGTGATGCCATCTGGAGTTTGACCCAAATGCGTCGCTGGGGCCAAATCAACGAATACAAACCGGATGCTTGGTATTTGGAAACTGCTAAAAAAGTTTATCGTCCTGATGTGTATATGGCAGCAGCTAAAGCTTTGATTGCTGATGGTAAAGCTAAGGCCAGTGATTTTCCAGCTGAAAATGAATCCGGCATAAAACCCCCAAGCGCCGATTTTATTGACGGGGTTAAGTTTGATGCCAACAAGCCTAACGATTACTTAACTCAATTCAAAATTGGCTTAAAGGGTAAACAAAAAGTGGTTGGTGGCAAGGTTGTTGACTAACCAGTGCAGCGTGTCGTCATACCAAACCGGTATGACGACCACCAATCATTGCGACCAAACAAGTTTGAGGTAACCAAAATGAACAATTCTCTGATTAAATTTTTAAACATCACTGGCCTGACGTGGTTTGTACCATTGGTAAAAATCGCCAACGGCGAGAACCCAGCCCAGCAAGGACGTGAGTTATTCATGATTATGGGCATACCGATCATCGCATTTCTGATATTTCTCAGCTTGTGGTCAGTATCTGCATCCAAAGTAAACACCAGTTTAGGTGCAGTACCTGGGCCAGTCGCGGTATGGCATGAAGCAGTCGGTTTGGTTGATGAACATTTTGTTGAAAGGGAAAAAGCGGTTGCCTATTACCAACGCCAACAACAACGAAATGCAGAATCATTAGCTGCCGATCCGGCCGCAGAAATTAAAAGTCGTCCTTATAACGGACACGCAACCTATTTCGATAAGATCCTTACGAGCTTATACACCGTATTTGCTGGTTTTGTTATTGCCAGCTTGATAGCAGTGCCGCTAGGTTTGTTATGTGGCATGAGCCCAATTTTTAACACTGCACTTAATCCACTGATTCAGCTTTTTAAACCGGTCTCGCCATTGGCGTGGTTGCCCATTGTAACGCTGGTGGTTAGTTCCATGTATGTGACATCGCCGGATTCCTGGTTTGAAAAATCCTTTTTAACCTCAGCTATCACGGTGACTTTATGTTCGTTATGGCCGACTTTAATTAATACTGCGGTGGGCGTGTCGTCCATAGACAAAGATTTAATTAACGTGGGTAAGGTGTTACGCCTTAACTGGGGTACGCAAATTACAAAAATCATTCTGCCATCGTCCTTGCCATACATTTTTACCGGTATGCGTTTGTCATTGGGTGTGGGCTGGATGGTGTTGATTGCGGCTGAAATGCTGGCCCAAAACCCAGGTTTAGGTAAATTTGTCTGGGATGAGTTTCAAAACGGCAGTGCTAACTCCTTAGCTAGAATCATGGTCGCAGTATTTACCATTGGCTTGATTGGCTTTGCTCTGGATCGGATTATGCAATCCCTGCAAAGGGTGTTTTCATTCGGTAAATCGCTATGAACAGCCTCACCATAATCGAAAATGCTGACTTGCAAGCCTTAACTGACCATCAATCATTATTGGCAGCCAAGCCTATGACAACCACTTTGAATCCAAGCAACGATGCCAGCTTGCCCCTATTGGAGTTGAAAGCGCTGGGCAAATCTTACGGTGAAGGCAAAAACCGTTCTGACATCTTAAGCAATATCAATCTGAGTATTAACCAAGGTGAATTTATTGCCATTGTGGGTTTTTCCGGCAGTGGTAAAACCACCTTGATTTCAACCATTGCGGGTTTGATACAAGCAGATTCCGGAGCTGTGTTGAAAGAAGGCCAGCCCATAACCAGCCCAGGACCAGATCGCGGCGTGGTTTTTCAAAATTATTCCTTAATGCCGTGGCTAACCGTGTTTGAAAACGTGGCATTGGCCGTGGATCAAATCTTTAAACATTGGCCTGCCGAGCAACGCAAGGCGCACACCGAAAAATATGTGCGCATGGTTAATCTTGGTAGTGCCATGGATAAAAAACCGGCTGAATTGTCCGGCGGCATGCGCCAACGCGTGAATGTAGCTAGAGCATTGGCAGCTAATCCGGATATTTTGTTGCTGGATGAACCATTGAGCGCCCTGGATGCGTTAACCCGTGGCAATTTGCAAGATGAGATTTTACGGATTTGGCAGCAAGAACAAAAAACCGTCATCTTGATTACTAACGATGTTGATGAAGCCATTTACATGGCTGATCGGGTGATTCCATTAAATCCTGGCCCCAATGCCACATTAGGTCCACATTTTACCATTGATATTGAGCGGCCAAGAAATCGCGCCGCGCTTAATCATAATCCAGCCTTTAAAAAATATCGGGCAGAAATTACCAAATATTTAATGGATATTGGCATGGCGCAGCAGCCATCCGGGCAAACTGTGGTCAGCCTACCCAATGTGTTTCCTAATACCAGCAATGAATACAAAGACGCCATAGCGGAAGTCAATCCTTCCGTGCTAATTGCCAATACGGATCAACTAGGCAAGCCGCGCTATTTGGAATTCTCCCAACTTTGCAAAAGTTATCCCACGCCAGATGGTAACAGCTCGGTTAAGGTCGTGGATGGCTTTGATCTTAAGGTTAAAAAAGGTGAGTTTATCTCCGTTATAGGCCACTCCGGTTGCGGTAAATCCACCGTATTATCCATGACCGCAGGATTAACCGATATTTCAGAAGGCGTAATCATTCTGGATAACAAGGAAATTGATGCCGCCGGTCCGGATCGCGGCGTAGTGTTCCAATCACCTAGTTTATTTCCCTGGTTAACCGCATTTGAAAACGTAATGTTAGGTGTGGATAAAGTTTATCCGCATGCCAGCAAATCAGAACGGCAGGATATTGTTGCTTATTATTTAACCCGCGTTGGCTTGGCCGATGCCATGACCAAAAAAGCCTCCGACATGTCCAACGGCATGCGCCAACGGGTCGGTATCGCCCGTGCTTTTGCATTATCGCCCAAATTGTTGTTGTTGGATGAACCGTTTGGCATGTTGGATTCCTTAACGCGCTGGGAATTGCAGGAAGTGTTGATGGAAGTCTGGGATAGGACGCAAGTTACCGCCATCGTGGTAACGCACGATGTCGACGAAGCCATTTTGTTAGCCGACCGCGTGGTGATGATGACCAACGGCCCACACGCCAAAATAGGCAAAATTGAAGAAATTGACCTGCCCAGACCACGCAGTCGCAAAGCACTTTTGACCCACCCAGATTACTACCGGTACAGAGAAAGCATCTTAAATTTTTTGACCGAATGCGACCACACCCATTAACTGTTCTTCTAACTGAAGGAGGCTTTATGCCTAAGCTACAACGAAAAATATCGGCATCCGCCTCTCTGCTAGCATTGACTATGGGTTCTGCGCCAGTCATGGCCGATATAACCAAAGAAGTGGAAGATGCCTTAAATTTCTATCACTACGGCAAAAATGGCGCAGTCAAGATTGACTTAAATTATCGCTATGAAAACGTCGATCAGGATAAAGGCCCTAAATTTAATAATAACTTTCCACAAACAGCGAATGCCAACACGGCCCGATTACGAGCCGGTTTGTTGTCGCCAGTGTTTTATGGCTTTCAAGCTTACGCTGAATATGAAGGCAATTTGGCCATGCAGGAAGATTTTTTCAGCACGCGCAATACTTATAAACAATATTCCACCGTGGCCGATCCTGAGAAAAGCGAACTTAACCAGCTCTGGTTAAGTTACAACGGTATTCCAGATACCGTGATAAAAGGCGGTCGGCAACGAATTAAGCTGGATGATGACCGCTTTATCGGCAACGTCGGCTGGCGGCAAATGGAAACCACTTTCGATTCGGTTATGCTTACTCATAACAATCAGCAATTGTTTGGTTTAGTGATTAACGCTGGCTACATCGGCAATATTCAAACCTTTACCGGCACCACTGAACGTATCAACGCACCAATTTTAAACGTGAGTTACAAAGTCGGCGATTTCGGTAGTCTGGTTGGTTACGGCTACTGGCTGGATTACACCGAAAAAGAAAATTACGAAAAATCCAGTGAAACCTATGGCTTACGCTTTACCAACTTTAAAAAGCCTGGCGACACTTATCATATTTCTGACAATTATGGCTTGGTTTACACCGCAGAGTGGGGTTTTCAACAAAATTACGGGCATGGCAAAACGCCGTATGAGGCAAATCGCATTAATTTGATGGGGGGCTTTACCGCTTATAACCTGACATTCCAAGGGGCGATGGAGCAATTGGATGGTTACGGAAAAAATAAGCATTTTGATACGCCACTTGGAACAAATCATGCGTTCCAAGGTTGGGCGGATTTGTTTTTGGTCACACCTGACAATGGGATTCGTGACGTCTCTGGTACGGTAATGAGCACGCTGGATAGGGGCAGTATTATCCTGACCGGCACTTACCATGATTTCAGCGATGATACCGGACAAGTCGCCTACGGCACGGAATGGGATTTTTCTGCTTTAAAAAAGTTTGGCACACATTATTCGATTTTGGCTAAGTACGCTTATTACAACGCCAACAATACCAGTGGCGCTTATACCACCACAGATACCCAAAAAATCTGGATTCAGGGCAATATCAGTTTTTAATCATTAGCTCTTATCCACCAACACAGTAATCGAACAGTTTGAGGTGAATCATGAATTTTGTTAGAGTTCATGATAGTTTTGTTCTGTGTTCGGCGGTATATGGCTCATCAACTCAGCTATCGAAACCGTGAAGAATTGATAGCTTATGACGTTGTCCAAATTGCTCGTAATCTTTTCGACTGATGAGCTCAGATTTTTTCACTATTTTATGCAGGAATCCGAAAAGGCTATATTATGAATAACGGATGGTGATAGTTGTCGCATAAATTAGACGTACATAAAGATTAATGGCGATTCGATATACCTATATCAAGCTGTCGATGAGAGGTGATAGCCTTACTATTTTTGTTCACAGTAAGCCGAGATTTAAAGACGGCTTTAATTTATCAGCAAAACGATTTATAGAAAAATTACCCATACGATTATTACCGGCTTTGATGAGGCTGCCATCTAAGGTACTAAAAAGGAGGAAGTAGGAAAAAAATTAACGCAACAAAACCGAGTTAGTGATTTATCCTTGACCTAAGGAGCTAAAATAAAAATGTAATTAGTGAAATTTGACATTAAATTATCAATTCCACAAGCCATTTTAGACATATACCTTCGAGCTGAGCAGTTGTATCCCATGACAAAGGAACTAAAAATTACCACTGGTAGTTATAGTGATAAAGGCATCAAGGTCGACAATGAAGACTTTTTCGGTGCCTTGGTTCCAATAGAGCCCCAACTCACTCTTAAAGGCATTACAGCTGCTATTGCCGATGGAATGAGTGGCAGCGAAGCGGGTAAAGTCGCTAGCCACTGTTGCATTGTTGCCTTCCTGGAAGACTACTACAGTACCCCAGACTCTTGGTCCGTCATGCACTCCGGTCAAAAAATTCTTTCTGCAACCAATTCCTGGTTGCACAGCCAGGGTCAGGCTCGTTATTCGTCAGTCAAGGGCATGGTCAGCACATTAAGTGTGTTAATCATCAAGTCAAACACAGCCCATATCTTCCATGTGGGTGACTCGCGTATTTATCTGCTGCGTCAAAATAATTTAGAGCAACTAACCAGAGATCATCGGCTGTGGGTTTCAAAAGATAAGAGCTATTTAAATCGCGCAATGGGTATAGAGCCGCATTTGGAAGTTGATTACAAGAGCATATCGATATTTCCTGATGATCGTTTCTTATTAACTACAGATGGACTGCATGATTTTATAGACCCAAAAATACTAAAAAATTTGTTATCTAGTCACCACGATCTCAATTACATAGCAGAAAGCCTGGTGCGAACCGCTATGGATAATAATAGCGATGATAATCTTACCTGTCAGATCATTCATATCGATAGCTTACCTCAGTTGCAAGAAGATGAGGTATTGCGTAGTCATGCGCATTTATCTTTTCCCCCGCCATTAGATAGTGGGATGGTGCTGGATGGATTTCGAATTGAATCCGAATTGCACGCTAGCAAGCGTACCCAGATATACAAAGCTTACGACACGTTGAATGACCGTGTGGTGATCTTAAAAACACCCTCTGTGCTATATAGTGATGACACCCACTATATCGAACATTTTTTGCAGGAAGAATGGGCGGGCAAGCGCATAAATCATCAGAATGTTTTAGAAATACTGGAATCGGATCGAAATAAAAGTTGTCTGTATTACGTAACAGAATACTTGGATGGGCAGACGCTTCGTGAATGGATTACGCATAATCCCAAGCCTGAAATTAAGCAAGTTAGAAAAGTGATTGAACAAATCGCCAAAGGTTTGCGCGCATTTCATCGTATGGAAATGTTACATCAGGATTTAAAACCTGAAAATATCATGATTACAAAAGCGGGTATTGTAAAAATTATCGATTTTGGGTCGGTTAGAATAGCGGGTATCGCCGAAATCACTCCCTTGGATCATGGCGAACAGGAAAATATTTTGGGTACATTAAACTATACAGCACCAGAATATCACGTAGGTCAACGCGGCAACACCAAATCTGATTTATTCTCATTGGGAGTCATTTGCTACGAAATGCTCAATGGCAGCTTACCTTTTGGCGATATGCCAGAAAATCCCAGTCGCACCAATTTAGAGCGACTCATTTATATTCCAAGTATTCGCTGTAATAATATGGTTCCCATTTGGATTGATGGGGCGCTAAAAAAAGCAACTAACCTGTCACCAAAATCTCGTTATGATGAACTATCAGAGTTTCTACATGACCTGTCAACCCCGAATCCCCAGTTTCTGAGGGCTGAAGATAAGATCCCTTTGATACAACGCAATCCGCTTATTTTTTGGAAATCCACAACATTGTTTTTCTTCCTTTGCAGTTTGATTTTGCTTTGTTTACTTGGCGGTAGGTAATTCTTAAGCTTATTGCATACCTGCCAAAATAATTGATCCCATTATGGTGCGGTAATGTGCTAAAAATGCTTTTTCATGGTGCGCTATCTTATGATCTTGATCTGGACTATGTAAGTAGGTGATTGATTCATAGATGCTATTTTATGTGGCATAAGATTTGCTAATATTAAATTATCTTTTGAAAAAATCAGTTAGAACAATGGCGTTCTAGCTGGAATAAATATTAGTTAAGGGCAAAGACGCCCTACCTGCAATGAATTATTCATTGCAGGTAGGGCGTTTTTTTTGTCCGTTAAAATTGAGGTGGATTTATGTCCAACAAAAAAATATTGGTTGTTATTGGTAACGGAATGGTTGGCCAAAACTTTCTAACGAGTCTTGTAGAAAGCCAAGCTTATGATAATTATGAAATTATTACGTTTTGCGAAGAACCAAGACCCGCTTACGATCGCGTGCATTTATCTGAGTATTTTTTAGGTAAAACAGCGCAGGATTTATCTTTGGTTGCAGATACGTTTTTTAGTGAACATGGTATCACTCTGCATCTCGGTGACAGGGCTGCGAAAATAGATCGTGAACAAAAGCAAGTGACCTCTGCAAATGGCATTGTAGTCAGCTATGACAAACTCGTGTTAGCAACTGGATCTTATCCTTTTGTGCCCCCTGTGCCAGGACATGATCGAGCGCAATGTCTGGTTTATCGGACGATAGAAGATTTGGATGCCATTCAAGCGGCAGCAGCTAAATCGACTGTGGGTACGGTAGTGGGCGGTGGCCTATTAGGACTCGAAGCCGCGAAGGCGCTTAAAGATTTAGGACTGGAAACGCACGTCGTAGAGTTTGCGCCTCGGTTGATGGCGGTGCAACTGGATGAAGGCGGTGGCATGATGTTGAAAAACAAGATGGCAGCGTTGGGTGTGACCGCTCACATCAGTAAAAACACCGCCCAAATTGTCGATGGAGACCGCTGCTTTCATAAAATGTGTTTTACCGATGGCGAAGAATTGGAAACGGACATTGTGTTATTTTCAGCAGGGATTCGTCCACGTGATGACATGGCCAGAGCCTCTGGTTTAGAAGTCGGTCAGCGCGGCGGGATTGTCATAAACAATTATTGTCAAACCTCTGATCCGGATATTTATGCAATTGGTGAATGCGCGCTATGGAACGGTCAAATTTTTGGTTTGGTAGCGCCAGGTTATACCATGGCCAGGACCGCCGTTGCGCATTTGTCGGGGCAAGATCAAGCCTTTACGGGTGCGGACATGAGCACTAAATTGAAATTAATGGGGGTAGATGTTGCCAGTATAGGCGATGCGCATGCAAAAACGCCTGGTGCATTGGTTTATACCTATCAGGATGGTCGTGCAGATATTTATAAACGCCTGGTCGTTAGCAGTGACAGCAAGCAATTATTGGGTGCAGTGCTGGTCGGTGATGCTTCAGGCTACAGTACCTTATTGCAGTATTGTTTGAATGGTATTGAGCTGCCGGAAAATCCCGATGCACTGATACTGCCGCATCGATCTGATGAATCTGTCGGCTTAGGCCCAGACGCACTGCCTGATTCTGCACAAATTTGTTCTTGCTATGCCGTCAGCAAAGGTGATGTATGTACCGCGATTGCTAGCGGTTGTAGCACTGTTTCTGCTCTAAAATCTGAAACCAAAGCGGCTACCGGTTGCGGTGGATGTGCGGCCTTATTGAAATCAGTTTTGGATTGTGAACTGAAAAAATCCGGCGTTGAAGTTAACACCGACATTTGTGAGCACTTTCCGCATACCCGTCAGGATTTGTATAACATTATACGTGTTGAAAAAATCAAAACCTTCGATGCGTTGCTAGATGCACATGGCAGTGGCTTGGGTTGTGAAATCTGCAAACAGGCCGTGGGTTCCATACTGGCATCCTATTGGAATGAATATGTCCTCAAAGATCCTCACATTGGGCTACAGGACACTAATGATACGTTTTTAGCCAATATGCAAAAAGATGGCACGTATTCAATCGTACCGCGCGTAACTGGTGGAGAAATAACCCCAGATGGTTTGATTGTGTTAGGCCAGGTTGCTAAAAAATACGGTTTGTACACCAAGATCACTGGTGGGCAACGGGTGGATTTGTTTGGTGCTCAAGTGGAACAATTGCCGCTGATCTGGAAAGAATTGATCGATGCCGGTTTTGAATCTGGCCATGCGTACGGCAAATCACTGCGCACAGTTAAGTCATGCGTTGGCAGCACTTGGTGTCGCTATGGTGTTGATGACAGTGTCGGTTTGGCGATAGAGCTGGAAAATCGTTACAAAGGCCTACGTTCGCCGCATAAAATCAAATTTGCTGTGTCCGGTTGCACCCGTGAATGCGCAGAAGCACAAGGGAAAGATATCGGCATTATTGCTACTGAAGGTGGTTGGAACTTGTATGTGTGTGGTAACGGCGGCATGAAACCACGCCATGCCGATTTATTTGCAACCAATTTGGATAAAGAGACATTGATTAAATATATCGACCGCGTACTTATTTTTTATGTGCGCACTGCCGATAGGATGCAACGCACTTCAGTGTGGATGGAGAATATGGAAGGTGGGCTAGATTATCTGAAAACTGTCGTCATTGATGACAAATTGGGGTTATGCTCAGATTTGGAGCAGCAAATGCAATTTGTTGTAGATACTTATCAATGCGAGTGGAAAAGCACATTGGAAGACGAAAGCCGATTGAAACGCTTCCGTCATTTTATCAATAGCGATCAACCAGACGATAACATTGTGTTTGTTGAAGAGCGAGGGCAAATTCGCCCAGCCAATGAACAAGAACGTCGTCATTTTAAAATTCTTGAAGAGGGGGCTGTATGAGCCGCTGGGTAGACGTTTGCGCTTTAAACGATTTGCACCCCGATTCGGGTGTATGCGCATTAATAGGCCATAAACAAGTCGCGTTGTTTTACCTGAAAAAACTTCAGCAGGTTTATGCCGTCGACAATTTCGATCCCTTGGGTAAGGCTAATGTACTTTCTCGAGGCATGGTCGGCGATATTAACGGTGAACCCATGGTGGCGTCGCCTTTATACAAGCAGCATTACAATCTCAAGACAGGAGAGTGTTTTGAGGATGCTAATCTAAAAATTCAAACTTATGCAGTAAGTGTTGAGAATAACCGAGTTTTAGTGGATTGGAGTCAAGCATGACATACACTTATTATATTGCAGACGTCTTTACTAAACAGATATTTAGCGGTGCGCAAATTGCCGTGTTTCCTTATGCTGAGGGCCTGAGTACTAAGGAAATGACCCTTATTGCAAGAGAGCTTAATCTGACCGAAACCGTGTTTATTTTCAGACATGAACCAGTCAATCAGAAATCACGCATCATGCGTATTTTTTCACCATTGGGCGAAATTAACTTTGCTGGGCACCCCGTTATTGCTGCCGCTTTTGTTTTGGCATCGTGTGGAGATATAAGCTTAACGGATCCGATACAAACGGTCTTTTTTGAACAAAATGCTGATATTGTTGAAGTCAATATTAGCAATGAAAACGGTGTGCCGGTGTTTGTGCAGTTTAGCCGAGAGGTGTCAGCGGTTGTTGATCGTTTTGCGCCCACTGATGATGAATTAGCTAGTTTTCTGGGCGTACAAGCTTCAGAAATCGACCGAAAGAAATATACCGCCCGCTTAGTTTCCTGCGGTTTTCCCTACTTGGTGGTCCCAGTCTGGAATTATGACAGCGTGCGCAATGCCCGCTTTAATTATTCTACCTGGAGCCAGTCGGCAGCTCCGCAAACTGCCGCCCAGGAAATTTTACTATTTTCACCCAAAACACCGTTTCAGGATTCCGATTTTAACGTGCGTTTATTAGGCCCCAATATAGGTATTCACGCCGATCCCCCCGTAGGTAGTGCCATGCCTGCCTTTGCATCCTATCTATGTTCATTTGAACAGCTTCGGCATGGTACTTACACGTTTAATGTCGATCGTGGCGATGAAAACTCACGTCGCAGTTTGTTGAAATTGGAGATGGATCATAAAGGCACTGATAAGCTGACTTTACGTGTCGGTGGCGAAGCCGTGATGTTTGCTCAAGGCTCCATAAACTTACCCTAATAGACCAACAGAGCTTTATTATGTTATTTGGCCGACATACAAAAAATATGATCAAAATTATGGACAAGGGCGTAGTGAATTTGGATCTATTCCTATTGCAGTTATATCGCTCGACAGGCTGTTTCATTGAACTGGGCTGCAATGCCAACGGCAAGCCAGTGGCTTTGTCGACCATACCGGACAATGCGTAACTTATGAACGGTCACCCTTTGTTTAAAGTGAATGCGTTAATGCAAAGCATTCATGAGAATTCGCGCCAAGCTATGTTAGTGATCGTGAAAGGAAGTTTTGGAAAATTAAAAATGTTACTTAATCATCAATAATGGCTTGGCCGGTATCCGGATGGTTGATGAATTTTTAACCCCCCTTTGCCGACTAACTACGCTTTCACCTTGTTTGGGTGGACGTTACATTACAAATATAAATCCATGTTAATGACAGAGAGAAAATTATGTCTTATTTAGAACCTACTGAATTTGTTACAAAAATGGTTGACGCAGGTGAGTCAAAAATTTATATGTCAACACAGGATACGCTGATTCGCGCGTTTATGGCGGGAGCAACGTTAGCGCTTGCAGCAGTGTTTGCAATTACTGTCTCGGTAAACACTGGTTCGCCTTTACTGGGTGCGGTGCTATTCCCTGTTGGTTTTATCATGTTGTATTTGATGAAATTTGATTTATTAACAGGTGTGTTTACGCTCGTGCCGCTTGCGCTCATTGATAAAAGACCTGGTGTTACCCTAAATCAGGTATTACGCAATTGGGGGTTAGTATTTGTCGGTAACTTTGCTGGGGCGTTGACCGTTGCATTTTTTATGTCCTTTATTCTGACTTATGGTTATCACACAGATGGTGGTGAGATTGCGGCAAAAGTAGGCAAAATTGGTGAGGCCAGAACATTAGGTTATAAAGCACAAGGTGTTGGTGGTTGGCTGACAATTTTTATTCGCGGCATGTTGTGTAACTGGATGGTATCTATGGGAGTTGTTGGCGCGATGATTTCATCGTCCGCAACCGGCAAAATGATGGCAATGTGGATGCCCATAATGCTGTTCTTTTTTATGAGTTTTGAACACTCGATTGTGAATATGTTTCTATTCCCTTTCTCAATGATAATGGGTGGGGGCTTTACGGTAGTTGATTATTTAATCTGGAATGAGATACCGACTGTATTGGGTAACTTAGCGGGTGGTTTAGTATTTGTCGGCTTACCGTTGTATTACACGCATGTAAAAACCAGTCCACAAAGGACTATATGATTTGCTTTAGTCTCAATTGATGAAAGATTAGGCATCCATGTCACATCAATTAAAGATAACCATCGGTCAGCATTCTGATAAAGGACGTAAGGAAATCAACCAGGATTTTTATGGCATTTGTATTCCTAAAGAACCATTACTCAGTTCAAAAGGGATCGCAATAGCGCTTGCGGATGGTATCAGCAGTAGTGATGTAAGCCAAATTGCCAGTGAAGCGGCAGTAAGCAGTTATTTGGAAGATTATTACTGTACATCAGAAGCGTGGCCAGTTAAAACGTCGGCACAACGGGTTTTAATTGCCACAAATTCTTGGTTGTTTTCACAAACGCGACAAAGTCAATTTCGTTATGACAAAGATAAAGGCTATGTCTGCACATTTAGTGCCATGGTGCTTAAATCAAATACAGCCTATATTTTTCATGTAGGTGATTCCCGTATTTATCGCTTACAGGGGCGCGGCTTAGAACAATTAACCGTTGACCATCGCTTATGGGTGTCGTCAGAAAAAAGTTATTTAAGCCGTGCGTTAGGTATAAATCAACAACTTGAACTTGACTATCAAGCCCTAACCATAGAACTAGGCGATATTTTCCTATTGGCAACTGATGGCGTGTATGAGTATGTTGATGCGAATTTTATAGTCGATACCATACATGCAAGCAGCGATGATTTAGATATTGCCGCTCAACTAATTGTAGCCGAGGCTTATGCACGAGACAGCCACGATAATCTCACCCTGCAAATTGTGCGTGTAGATGCGTTGCCTGCACAGGATGCAAAGGAACGCTATCAGCAACTCACTGAATTGCCTTTTCCGCCCATGCTTGAGGCACGGATGCAATTTGATGGTTACAAAATTATCAGAGAAGTGCACGCCAGTAGTCGTAGCCATGTTTATTTGGCAGTGGACGAAGAAAGCAATACGCAAGTTATTATTAAAACGCCGTCTGTTGACCTGCGCGATGATGCGGCCTACTTGGAACGGTTTTTAATGGAAGAATGGATTGCACGGCGAATTAATAACGCGCATGTACTAAAGCCATGCATTCAGACCCGTAAACGTCATTATTTATACATTGTAACTGAATTTATTGACGGCCAAACTTTAACCCAATGGATGATAGATAATCCAAAACCTGATTTAGAAACCGTGCGTAATATTGTTGAACAAATTGCCAAGGGCTTGCGCGCCTTTCATCGCATGGAAATGCTGCATCAAGATTTAAGACCCGCAAATATTATGATTGACCGCACAGGCACAGTTAAAATTATCGATTTTGGTTCTACCCGTGTGGCAGGCCTAGTCGAAATGACCACTAGTATAGCGGTAAACAATTTACTTGGTACAGCCCAATACACTGCACCGGAATATTTTTTAGGTGAAAGTGGCACAGCGCGCTCAGATATGTTTTCGTTAGCCGTCATTACCTATCATATGCTGTCAGGAAGATTGCCCTATGGGGTCGAAGTGTCCAAAGCCCGCACCCGCTATGCCCAAATGAAATTAAACTATGATTCGGTACTGGATGATAAGAGAGAAATTCCGGTTTGGATTGATTCCGTCCTTAAAAAGGCCTTGCATCCAAATCCTAATAATCGGTACGCAGCATTATCTGAATTTATCTACGAACTGCGCCACCCCAGCCAAGCCTGTTTAAATAACGCCCGCCCACCCTTACTAGAACGCAACCCTGTCGCTTTTTGGAAAGGTCTTTCATTAATTTTAACGATAACCGTCATCGGATTATTGATTAAATTGTCATAACTAAGGCATTTATTATGGAAAAGCAGCAAACATTAGGCTCAATAAAACCATGATTCAAGGCTTACACACCATGAAATCAGTTTATCCTGAACAGGACAAGTTATGAAAAAACGTTTGGTAGTAATCGGTAACGGCATGGCCGGTATGCGGACGGTTGAGGAGTTGTTATCCGCCGCGCCTGACCAATATGACATCACCGTCTTTGGCTCCGAACCGCATGGCAACTACAATCGGATCATGCTGTCTTCGGTTTTGTGTGGCGAGAAAACAATTGAAGATATTGTGATCAACGATCGCCAATGGTATGCCGATAATCATATTCGTTTATATGCGGGTCCTGACAAATCCGTGGTTAAAATTGCACGCGGCTATTCCAAAGTATACGCGGCGGATGGAACTAGTGCTGAATATGACCGGTTATTGATTGCCACCGGTTCAACAGCAGTAGTCCCAGATATTCCTGGCAATGATTTGGAAGGCGTAATCAGTTTCCGCGATATTTTTGATGTCAATACCATGCTGGCTTACAGTCAAACACATGAAAAAGCGGTCGTGCTGGGTGGGGGGCTATTGGGGCTAGAAGCCGCAAATGGTCTGATGATCAGGGGTATGGATGTAACTGTTATCCATAACAACGATGTATTGCTTAATCGTCAAATGGATAGGCACGCAGGAGAAATGCTGCAAACAGAGCTGGAACAACGTGGCTTAAAATTCAAAATGGCCGCAAGAACTCAGGCATTACTCGGTAACAGTCATGGACATATCACCGCCGTAACATTTGAAGATGGCAGCGAATTGGCATGCGATTTGTTTATCATGGCAATAGGCGTTCGTCCGAATATGAAGTTGGCAAAACAAGCTGGGCTATATTGTGAACGCGGCATTGTTGTTAACGATACCTTGCAAAGTTATGACCCCAGCGTTTATGCGGTTGGCGAATGCATACAACACCGTGGCCAGACTTTTGGTTTGGTGGCACCTTTGTTTGAACAGGCCAAGGTTTGCGCAAACCATCTTAGCGGTCACGGTGTTGCCGAATACGTCACTTTGCCTACAGCAACCAAGCTTAAGGTTACCGGCATTAATCTTTTTTCGGTAGGAGATTTTATAGGGGATAGTCAGAGCGAAATGATTCGATTTACTGATCCTGCTGCCGGTATCTACAAGAAACTACTGGTTAAGGAGAATAAATTGTTGGGTGCAGTGTTGTATGGCGATACTGCTGATGGCAATTGGTATCAACAATTGCTTGAAAAAAAGGAAGATATTTCTGGGATTAGAGACAGACTAATTTTCGGCCAGGCCTTTGCAACACAATAGGATTATGAGTATTTAAAAAAATGATGGGATTCTGATACGCCCCATTCAGTGTTAGCTCCTGACTTTATCAGGATTAATTGTAATTTATGAATTTAACTAATGAGGAAAATATGCAAGTAGGTATGGTTGGGTTAGGCAAGATGGGCGCAAATATGGTTAGACGATTAATGGCGGGCGGGCATAGCTGCGTTGGCTTTGATGTCAATCCCGACAATGTTGAAAAGCTTAAAAGTGAAGGGGCCGATGGTGCTATTAATTTAGAAGACTTTGTGGCTAAGTTACAGGCTCCCCGAATCGTTTGGTGTATGGTCCCCGCTGGTGATCTGACCGAATCAACCGTTATGGCCGTTGCTGAGTTATTAGAAAGCGGCGATATCATTGTTGATGGTGGTAATTCCTTCTATAAAGACGATGTGCGTCGTGCGGAGATGCTGTCTAAAAAAGGCATTCAGTATATTGATGTCGGTACCAGCGGTGGGGTATGGGGAGTCGAAAGAGGCTATTGTTTAATGATTGGTGGCCCAGAACAGGCTGTATCTTTAATGGATCCGGTCTTTAAGGCACTCGCTCCTGGTAAGGGCGATATTGAGGTGACGCCTGGACGACCAAGCTCAACCAACTCAGTAGAACAAGGCTATATCCATTGTGGTCCTGCCGGTTCTGGGCACTTTGTGAAAATGATCCATAACGGAATCGAATACGGCATGATGATGGCCTATGCGGAAGGCTTCGACATTATGCGCAATGCTAATTCCCAAAATTTGCCGGAAAACTTGCGTTATGATCTTAATCTGACCGACATAGCCGAAGTATGGCGACGCGGTAGCGTGGTGAGTTCATGGTTATTGGATCTAACCGCCACCGCCTTAGTTGAAGATCCTGAACTCTCAACCTACTCAGGATATGTTGAAGATTCCGGTGAAGGTCGTTGGACCGTGCAAGCGGCAATTGATGAAGCCGTGCCCGCGCACGTGTTAACTGCCGCGCTTTATGCGCGTTTTCGTTCTCGGCAACAAAATACCTTTGCCGATAAGATGATCTCTGCGATGCGAAAAAAATTCGGCGGTCATATAGAAAAAAAGTTGAGTTGATTTTTCTCATCCCTTTTAACAGTACGCAAAGTTATGAACAGTAAAGAACTCTGGCAACGTTATCAAGAGTGGTTATATTTTCATGAAGGCTTGGGGGTTTATTTAGATATTAGCCGCATGCCTTTTAATGAGGATTTACTCACACAATTACAACCTAAATTTATCAAGGCGTTTAACGATATGGCGGCACTAGAGAGTGGCGCCATTGCTAACCCAGATGAAAACCGCATGGTTGGGCATTATTGGTTGCGCAACCCGCAATTAGCACCGACCTATTTAAAAAAGGAAATTGAAGCAACACTGCTACAAATCGATGATTTTGTTAGACGGGTGCATCACGGCATTATTCATCCGCCTTATGAAGCTAAATTTACCGATATTATATCAATCGGCATTGGTGGTTCAGCTTTAGGGCCGCAGTTTGTCTCGGATGCCATTGGTCCAGATATTCCGCCACTGGCGATTCATTTTATCGATAATACCGATCCCGCTGGTATCGATAGGATTCTAAAACGTTTGAAAGATCGCTTAAAAACCACTCTAGTTATTGTTATCAGTAAATCCGGTGGCACCTCAGAAACGCGTAATGGCTTGTTAGAAGTTAAACATGCCTACACGAAATTAGGCTTACATTTTCCTGATTACGCTGTCGCCTTAACCATGACTGGCAGCAAAATGGATGAACAGGAACAGTGCGACCGCTGGATTGCCAAGTTTCCCATGTTTGATTGGGTGGGTGGGCGTACCTCAGAATTATCGCCCGTCGGCTTGCTCTCAGCGGCTTTAATTGGCATTGATATTAAAGCCATGCTGGAAGGCGCGAAGATTATGGATGAAGCGACCCGAATCCCTGACCTTAAAAACAACCCTGCCGCTCTAATGGCACTATCATGGTACGCGGTGGGCGATGGAAAAGGCGACAAAGATATGGTCATTTTGCCTTACAAAGATAGTCTGTTGCTGTTCTCGCGTTACTTGCAGCAATTAGTCATGGAATCTTTGGGTAAAGAATTTGATTTGGACGGCAACACCGTGCATCAAGGCATGACGGTCTACGGCAACAAAGGCTCTACAGATCAACATGCTTATGTACAACAACTGCGCGAAGGTGTGGGTAATTTCTTTGCGACTTTTATTGAAGTCTTGGAAGACCGCACCGGCCCATCTATTCAGATAGAACCGGATGCAACATCTGGTGATTTCTTATTCGGTTGTTTACAAGGCACCTGCGAAGCACTTTATGAAAATCATAGAGCGTCTATGACCATTACGCTGGAGCGGGTTGATGCACGCAATATTGGCGCATTGATCGCTTTGTATGAACGAGCAGTAGGGTTGTATGCAACGCTCATCAATATAAATGCTTATCATCAACCTGGTGTGGAAGCGGGCAAAAAAGCCGCGACTCAATTTTTGGCCTTGCAGCAAATGATCGTAAAGGTTTTAAAAGAAACGCCGCAACCGTTATCTTTGGAAGCATTGGCTGAAAGAATTGAAACGCCGGATCATGTGCAAACCGTTTATAAAATAGTGCGGCACATGGCGGCTAATCATCGTGGATTTATATTACAGGGGGATTTACACAAACCCGCTGAAATCTTAGTGAGTTATAAAACAGATGCAAATGACTGGGCACACTAATCCCCCTCAAAAACCATGATGGTTTACTTTTAATATGGCTCCTGGAGAATTCTGATGCCCGATAAGAAATATGATAATCCACTAACCGCCGGTATTAATATCACCCATACGGCACAACCTTGTACGTTGGTTATTTTTGGTGGTGGCGGTGATTTATCGCGGCGTAAATTACTGCCAGCGGTTTTTAATCAAGCTTTGGATGGCGAATTGCCAGCTAATTTTGCGGTCTTGGGTTTTGCCATTGAGAAAATGGATGACGTCAGCTACCGTGAGTTTGCACGCAAAGGCATCGAACAATTTTCCAGACAAGCGCTTGATCCGGCTTATTGGTCCGATTTTGAGACGCGGCTGCACTATTTACAAGGTTCTTTGGATAATCCAGAAGCCTATAAACAACTGAAAAAACGCCTGGATGAGATTGATGTCAGTTTTGGCATACCTGGCAATCATGTCTTTTATCTCGCCATCCCGCCGGCTTTGATCGAAACTTGCGTTTCTCAACTTAAGGCAGCTGGCTTGGTCATGCCCGTGGATGATCACAGCCCGTTTTCACGGATTATTGTGGAAAAGCCAATTGGGCGGGATCTTGCCAGCGCAAAAAAGGTGAATGCAACGCTGTCTCAGAACTTTGACGAGCAGCAAATCTACCGGATTGATCATTATCTGGGCAAAGAAACCGTTCAAAATATTTTAGCCATGCGTTTTGGAAATGCGATATTTGAGCCGCTATGGAATTCCAAGCATATCGACCATGTACAAATTACGGTTGCAGAAGAAGAGGGCGTGGGCACTCGGGCTGGTTATTACGATAAAGCGGGAGCATTGCGGGATATGATTCAAAATCATATTTTACAATTACTTACCTTGATTGCGATGGAGCCGCCCTGGATTATGGATGCGGATGTGATTCGGGATCATCGGCAAGATATTCTTAACTGTCTTAGGCCGATTACCCCTGAAAACTTTGACCAGTCGGTTGTTAGAGCTCAATACGGCCCAGGCTTTCATCATGGTGAAGATGTCCCAGGTTATCGGCGCGAAGCGGGCGTTGCCCAAGATTCCGTCACTGAAACCTTTGTGGCTTTAAAGTTGTTTATCGATAACTGGCGCTGGGCGGGCGTACCCTTTTATATTCGTACTGGCAAGCGCATGCCTAAGCGTGCTAGTGAAATTGCGATTCAATTTAAAAGCGTTCCGCCTATTTTGTTTAACGCTAATAATGACCAACCGCTAGAGCCTAATGTGTTAGCGCTAAGTATTCAGCCAAATGAAGGCTTGTCGCTCCGTATTGCAACTAAATTGCCAGGTGCCAAGCTTAAAATCTTTCCAGTTAAAATGGATTTTAGATATGGCTCCACCTTTGGCGAACAATCTCCAGAAGCTTATGAACGGTTGCTGCTAGACGTTATGGCAGGGGATGCAACGCTGTTTATGCGTCGTGATTCCGTGGAGTCCTCTTGGGCCTGGGTGGATAACATTCTTAACACCTGGGCTAGCAGTCGCACGCGCTGGATACCTGAATACAGCGCAGGGACCTGGGGGCCACTGGAAGCAGATCGGCTGATTGAATCCGATAACCGTAAATGGCGAATGTTATGATGCCAAAAAACGTGCTCAGTAAAATCGTTGCTCCAAAACCCAAACGGGTCAGTATCTCTGACATTGACTCAGCTTTGGGGGGCTTATGGTCGCAATTTAATCAAGACATCAGTGGCGGACATACGGTAATGCGAGCGTGCATGTCCAACCTGATTATCTATTGTGACAGCCCCGCCGAAGCGGCAGAGGTTGGTAAAGAAGTTTCGGCCATTGTCGAAGTGCATCCGGCACGGGTGCTTTTGCTGATCGGTGGTGGACAACCCACTAAAGGTAATATTGAAGCCTTGGTAGGTATTTACTATACGGCACTCAATGAAGGTTGGCAGGTTTGTGCTGAACGTATCGACGTCATTGCCACAGCCATTGCTGCTGACCGTTTCCCATCAGTCGTGCGCTCGCAATTAATCGGTGATTTACCTACCACCTTATGGTGGACTTCCCGACAACCACCCCCAGAGGCTGGTGAATTATTTTATCAATTGGCGGCAATGGCAAATCAGCTTATCTATGACAACATGGGATGGGCCAATCCCGCCAAAGGCGTTGCTTCAATGACACGCTGGGTAGCGGCACAACAAGATCTTCAGATTGTTCACAATCTGGCTTGGCGACGCGTTGCCGCCTGGCGCAAATTAATCAGCCAAGTTCTTGATCCATTGGTCGCACCGGATGCCCTGAATAATTTACATCGGATTGAAGTGGTGCATGGCCCACATGCCTTGCCCATGACTTGGTTACTGGTAGGTTGGCTTGCCAGTCGCTTGC
>Ga0208883_100179_pt1 | contig 36259 bp, 29 predicted proteins | sample LakWasMet43_HOW7_2_FD_183881 | JGI IMG/M metagenome (GOLD analysis project Ga0208883, IMG submission 183881) | Freshwater sediment methanotrophic microbial communities from Lake Washington under simulated oxygen tension - Sediment Metagenome... | ecosystem: Environmental > Aquatic > Freshwater >...
GGGCAGACGGCGCAAGTCATGTTTTGTACATCGAGCGTGGCCTCGCGTGATGCAGCCAGTGCCGATCCACAGGTAACGGCAAACGCCAAAATAGACATAAGAGTTCTAGTTGTCATCGGTTTTTCCTCAATAGAACAGTGGAGCAAACCATGGAAATGCCAGCAACCCCAATAAAGGGATAGTCACGCCCCAAAAAATGAAGCGCTGCTTGCGGATCACTTCATCATCGGCGCAGGGCTTGCCGGATTCACAGGTTTGAGGCGTCAAATACAGCTTACGAAACGTCAGGCCGATAAAAAGCAATGCCAAGCCCATGAACACCGGGCGCACCGATTCGAAGGCTGTCAGCGTTGCTACCCAAGCCCCGCCAATGCCAAGGCTCAGCAATACCAAAGGAGCAACACAACATAAGCTAGCGCCTATCCCGGCCAGAACGCTCGCAATCAGGGTTTGTTTGGAGTTCATGATGAATACCTCTTTTCTAGCGATTCCTGTAGTATAGGCACCGTACCTATGTACGGAGTCAAGCCTATGATGCAAAAAAGTTTTACGATTGGTGCTCTGGCGAAACAAGCCGGAGTCAATGTCGAAACGATCCGTTTTTATCAACGACGCGGCCTGCTGGCGGAACCTGTCAAGCCACTTAAAGGTATCCGGCATTACGCCGAACAAGACGTGCAGCGGGTGCGATTTATTAAGGAAGGCCAGAAACTGGGTTTTTCGCTCGACGAGATTGCAGAATTATTGACTCTTGAAGAAGGGCGGCATTGTCGGGAAGCCAGAGAAATTGCGCTCAGAAAGCTTGTTCTAATTCATGAACGCATCGAAGGTTTGCGCACAATGGAAGCAGCTTTGTCTAATTTGGTCGAGAGCTGCGCTAGCAACACCGATTCAGTATCATGCCCGCTTATCCAGAGCTTGTTGAAAACATCAGCCTAAGGCATTGCCGTTCCATTGGCCATCAACGCCGTTCTAAGACAAAACGGTATGGTCGGCAGCAATGAGCTGATTGTTACCAATGTATCATGGGTATACTCAAACGGTAGGCTGGATGTGATATGCTAAAGGCAATCCGTTAATTTATTCAGAATATCTCATTACGAACCAGTGGAGGCATTTGAACAGAAACTTACGGATTCGCCTTGGTTAGCAAAGAAGATCCAACGAGCCGGTACTCACCTCTTGTTGAGCTCAAGCTATGACAATCTCTAAGGAATCAAAAAACGCAAGTCTTCTATATGCAAATTCTTTTCTAGCTCATCAGGCATTAGTAGGACATAGAGGGTCAGCAATAGGTGGTGAATGCACCTTACAAGCACTAAGGCCGAAGGAAAACGGCATGACAGAAACTTTGCATTGGGCAATTGAAGCGGATCTGATAGTCACTTTTAATCGGGATAATTGTCTGAAAATATCATGCGCTCGAGATAAATCATGTCATTCTTAACGACGCCATCTGATTATCGTTTTCCCTGGTACGTGCGACTTTTCTTTTGGAACCAGAAGCGCCGATATGGCAGAGTACTGGAAGCCGCTCGCCTTTGGGCACGCACACCGAAAGTCTTTGTTGCTCTCGCTTTGCTTTATGGCGCTCTCGACCGCCGGACGTCGCCGATTGAGCCGCTGCTGCGTTCACTAATTACTGTACGCGTTTCGCAAATCAATAATTGTCGTTTCTGCGTTGATCTCAATTCTTTCATTGTCCTTAGGCGGGGGCTAGAACCTGACAAGCTTGCAGCACTTACGGAATTTGAGACCAGTCCTTTGTTCAGCGACCGGGAGAAAGCGGCACTGTCATTCGCCGAAGCAGTGACTGATTCAAACCGCCGGACTACGCCAGCGCACTTTGAGCAGTTGCATCGCTACTTCAATGATGAAGCCATCGTTGAATTGACCGCCTTGATCGCCTTTCAGAACCTGTCCAGCAAGTTCAATGCAGCCTTGGGCGTAGAGCCGCAGGGATTCTGTAGTCTTCCGAAAAAGCCGTTCTAAAGGCGATAATGATGACAGACAATCCGAGCTAGAGACTCATCATTGTCGAGAGGAATGAATTCTGCTTACACTATTTGTCGCCAAAGAGCGCCTTGCGTTTTTATCCTTGAGGCACATCAGAACCTGCAGGCTAATAGTCCCAAGACTTCAGTAAAACCTTACTCTCCATTGCCTAGCCCATTAGCCGAGCCTCAAGCATTGTTGTAGCGTCTTCTGACTACATAGGCCCAAGCCTCTCCGCCATGGACGTATACGATAGGATGTGTGATTGCCAAACCGAACCCCAGGCCCTATCATTGCCACGCATTTTAGTGAGCAACACTTTATCCGCCTTGGTTCTTTTCTTGCTAAGTATGAGCATGGCGTATTTAAACCTGGAATGTCAGCCAGTCTCAATGCTTGATTTCTATAAAAATAAAAAGATGACTAATCTCCTACCAATAATTACCCAATACAAAGCTGATACGCAGAGTGTTTACAACACTTGGTTTATTGACAATGACCAGCGGCTCAAAGCCTTCCGTACTATTCGCAGAGGGGTTTTACAGGTGGTGGAAGATATTAAAAATAAAACATTTCCCAATGATTTTAAGGGCAGTTCCTTAGAATTTGTTTTGAATTGTATTGCTGAACAAAAACAAGTATTTGTAGGCGTATCACATCCTTTTTATTGGAAACCTAAATTACGGATACCGGATATTTACGAAAACCAAAGTAATAAAATGGCCTTCGGTCAATTCTTAGAAAACTGCGTTAATGCTAAATCGGAAGAGCAGATTATCAGGGAAATCATACGATTAGATGGGCTGAAAATAAAAGGCTTGGGTCCTGCCGTAGCAAGTATTTTATATTTTTTGCACCCCACTTTGTTTCCGCCTTTCAATACCGCTATCGTCAATGGCTTTAACGCCTTATTCAACGACAAAAAGAAATTAGGGTCTTGGTCAGAATATCTAAAAATCAGAGAAATACTGATTGAAACCAACAACAAACACAAATTTCAGCTTTCTAATGACTTAGGAGCCATTGCCGGTTTGTGTTTTGAAGTGGGTACGCAAAAAATGCTGATCGGCAATCATGATTATTTAAGTGAAGATGAACGAAATAAGCTAGAGAAAGGCATTGAAAAACGCCAAAAAGAAATTCAAGACGAAAAACAGGAAGAAAGTCTGCATTCCGAAATGCAGTTCCATCTGCTAAAGGTCGGCCAAAGTTTGGGTTATGACGCTTTTGTGGCTTCCAATGACCGCTCGAGGTCTTACGCAGGCAACAGTTTTTCATTTATGAGCCCAGATAAATTTCCCGTTCTCAATTGTGATAAAGAAACCGCTAATACCATCAAGTTGATAGATGTATTATGGTTTGAGAAAGGGACGAATAGTGTGATTTGTGCCTTTGAAGTTGAAAAAAGCACCAGTATTTATTCAGGCATTTTACGGCTGACCGATCTTTCTTATTCCATCGCTATCGGTCACGAGACTTTTTATTTGGTGGTACCTGATAGTCGAGAAAAGGATGTGATTATGCAGCTCTCGCGTCCTTCCATCAAACAAACAAAAACTCCCATCAAATACATTTTATTTTCAGAACTTCGGCAGCACTGCGATGCGCTTTGCAAGTTTGGTGATAGTCATCAAATAATGACAAAAATTGCCAAAACGGCATGACGTATAACGGTATAAGCTAGAGGTCAAGCGGTAACACTTTTCTGCTCACCAAACTGATAAACTCATTTTCTATAAAGTTTTGAGCAGAAAAAGTAGCGCTTTAGATCCATTGTTATGGATCAAGCAGGAAGCCGAATCTCAAATGTCGTTATACCCTTTTCTGAGTGCGTCCAAGCCTCTCCGCCGTGGGCGTGCGCGATAGAACGCGTGATCGCCAAACCAAGCCCCGCACCCTCGCCAAAACTCTGCCGCGATGTGTGCACGCGGTAGAAGCGGTCAAACAATCTCGGCAAATGTTCAGGGGCGATGGTTTCCCCGGAGTTTTGTACCGCCACTATGACATTCGAGCCGTTGGAGTCATCAACGCGCACCTCTATTCGGCCACCTGCTGGCGTATGGCGCACCGCATTGGAGAGCAGATTGTTGATGGCTCTGCGCAGCATCAATCTGTCGCCGTAAACCGCACCTTTTCCTGAATAGGTCAGATTAACTTCCTTTTCCTCGGCTAAGGCCTCGTAAAAGTCGAATAAGCTGCCCACCTCTGCCATCAAATCGACTTTCTCGCGATGGGGAATGATGAGGTTATTGTCCGATTTGGCCAGGAACAGCATGTCAGCAATTATCCGCGACAAACGCTCTAGCTCTTCTGCGTTAGAAGCCAATATGTCCCGGTATTCATCGAGTGAGCGGGGTTTGGATAGAGTGACTTGGGTTTGTGTCAACAGGTTGCTGACCGGCGTGCGCAACTCGTGGGCGATGTCCGAGGAAAAATCGGTCAGCCGGCGGAAGGATTCTTCAAGCCGAGCCAGCATTTCATTCAACGTTTCGGCTACCTCGGCCAGTTCGACGGGAATGGACGCTGCCGACAGTCGCTGGTCCAAGTGGTCCGCTGTGATGCGGGCCGCACTGCGGCTGATATCCCGAAGCGGAGCGAGTCCTTGACGTGCCGCTATCCAGCCCAGAAAGCCGGTTAGCAGCGCTGCCAGGCCCATGGCCGTCCATAATGCCGTTCGAAACGAGCGCATGAAATGTTCATGGTGCGACAGGTCGGTGGATACCGCCACGACCGCTGGCGCCGCCCCTTGGATATGCGTCGGCAGTTCGGCGGTAATCCCACGATAACGATGGTTCTCAAGATCGGTCCAGAGCATCGGACGGGTGGTTTTTTTTCTGGCTTCGGCCAACAGTTCGTTGGGTAATTTCGCATCTTCAGCCGGATACAAAGGCTGACCGTCCGGCTTCAAGACGACCACCTCCAAACCGGGGTGTCCTACCAGGGCGGCTTCCAATTGTCTCGGCAGTGCCTCCAGTTCCTGGTCGGAATTCACTTTCTCCAAGGCGTGCCGGAGAAGTGCCAGCTTGCCACCGAGCAATTCCATGTCCAATTCTTCGAAGTGCCGCTCGACGAGCGAACCGATCAGTAGCCCCAACACTAGGAGTACCATTGTCGAGGCTGATGCAAACAGCAGCGTCAACTTGAAGGTGATGGATTTGTTCCCGATCCGCCTCACTCGGTGACCTCCAGCACATAGCCCATACCGCGCACAGTATGGATAAGTTTCGGCTCTAGGCCATTATCGATTTTGGCTCTCAGGCGCCGGATAGCGACTTCGATCACGTTGGTGTCGCTATCGAAGTTCATGTCCCAGACCTGGGAGGCAATTAGCGAGCGGGGCAGCACTTCACCTTGACGCCGCAAAAGCAACTCCAGCAGCGCAAATTCCTTGGAGGTTAAATTGATCTTCTTGCCCGCTCGGGTCACGCGTCGCCGCATCAGATCGAGTTCAAGGTCTGCGGCTCTCAGAAATTCGGGCTCCTTGGCCATGCCGCCGCGTCTGAGCAGGGTTCGGACACGGGCCAGCAGTTCGGCAAAGGCAAACGGTTTTACCAGATAGTCATCCGCCCCGAGCTCCAGCCCCTTGACCCGATCATCCACGCTGTCGCGGGCCGTAAGGAAGAGGACAGGCATGTCCTTTCCCGCTCTGTGGATACCTTGCAGTACCTGCCAGCCGTCGATCCCCGGCAGCATCACATCCAAGATTGCCAAATCATAGGCTTCTGTCAGCGCCAGATGCAAACCATCCAGCCCATCCCGCGCTAAATCAACAACAAAGCCAACTTCCGTCAGCCCTTGTCTCAGATAATCCCCGATTTTGGGTTCGTCTTCCACGATCAGGATTCTCATACGTACTCTCGCATAACTTATTTTGTAATAAAGCCATTCTATACAGGCAGCAAGACCAAGTCTTGCAGTTTACAGCAATGTAATCTTCGAGCTAGTTTCCTGGTTAACTAGGACCGTACAACAATTGGCCAGCGTTATCATGAAAAAATCCAGCTAGGCGCACTGGTTTCCTTGGGCTCGTTGCCGTAACCATGATTAGCCTGCTCTGGACTGGGGCTATTGAGGTGGCGGCCAACAAGCCCTACAGCCCCGCTGCTCATCGCTTCATTGTGCGGGCCCGGGAACAGTTCAGCGCACGCCAACCAGCACGGCACTTATAAATACGGATCCGGTTCAGCAAGATTACAGAAATGTAATGTTTTTGTCAGTTCCTCGTAAGGAACCACTGTTTAAACTGACGGCATTCAAATCACTTAGGAAATCATCATGAAATCAGTTCTGAGACCTCATCTCCGTTCCTTGCTGTTAATTTTCCTTACTGGCACTGGCACTGCATGGGCGCAAGACGCGGCGCAGGTGGATGTGTATAAAAGCCCCTCTTGCGGTTGCTGCGGCAAATGGCTCGAGCACCTACAGCAAAACGGTTTTCAGGCAAGCGTCCACGAGGTGAACGACATCCCGGCAGCACGGAAAAAACTGGGTATGCCAGATCGGTTAGGCGCCTGCCATACTGCCCGGGTCGGCGATTATGTGATTGAAGGCCATGTGCCTGCCGCCGACATTCAGCGCCTGCTCAAGGAAAAGCCTAAAGCGCTCGGTTTGGCCGTTCCCTCTATGCCGCTCGGCTCTCCCGGCATGGAAACCGCCAAGCCCGTTCCCTACGAAACCCTGCTCGTTCAGACAGACGGCAGTACCCAGGTTTTTGCCAAGCACTAAATCCGCTGAGGCCTAGGAGAAAATCCATGAAAAAGTAGATAGCCATTGCTCAATAAGCTTGTACAGACAAACAATCCGAGCAGCAGAGAGAGGAAAGGGCACTTAACTGGAAAAATAACGCGAGTCATTTCGGATTAGTCCTCATTGGCTGTTAGGTGCATGAAGGTGCTGCCCTCAAATAAGAAATCCCTATAAAACAAACCTGAGAAACCTATGAAATATCTGCAAATTGCCTTAATCACACTTTTGTTAGTCGCTGTTTCTGCGTGCGCAACAGATTCCCAACGATCGGCCAGCGGCTCTAAAGATGACAGTCATGCCCATCATGGCAGCAGCGGACATAGCCATTAAAGCAATGACAGCCTGAGCCCCATACGACTGCAGCTTTATCGACCCAGGCCCAATACCTATCACAATGAAGCCTATTTCCCGACCTCTCCCGAATTTGCCAGATCTTTCCCGTCGGCGCTTTATTAAAGGATTCGCCGCCGGGGGCATGCTCTTGGCGCTACCGTCGTGGATTAGAACCGCTCAGGCAAAGACAGCAGCGCCCGCAGAGGTGCTTGTCGGCACTGAATTTGATCTTACCATAGCCGAAACGCCTATTAATTTTACCGGTGCGCCACGTGTGGCAACGACTGTTAACGGTTCGATGCCGGCACCGACACTACGCTGGCGTGAAGGGGATACCGTGACGATTCGGGTCACCAACCGCTTGGCCGAGGAGACGTCGATTCATTGGCACGGCATCATTCTGCCTTATGAAATGGATGGTGTGCCGGGTATCAGCTTCAAAGGCATCGCCCCAGGGGAAACCTTTATTTATCGCTTCAAGATCCAGCAATCTGGCACGTACTGGTACCACTCTCATTCCGGTATGCAGGAGCAGACCGGGCTGTACGGGGCGATCATCATTGATCCGGCTGGAGCCGAGCCTATTCAAGCTGAGCGCGATTATGTGGTGCTGCTGTCAGATTGGACGGACGAGGACCCGATGACGGTCTTCGGCAAGCTCAAGAGACAAAGCACCTACTACAACTTCAATCAGCCTACGGCGTTGGATTTTTCGCACGATATGAGCCATGAGGGATTAGGGGCCGCTATCAATAAGCGGCACATGTGGAACATGATGCGCATGAATATGACTGATTTGGCCGATATTTCCGCTTTTACCTATACCTATCTCATGAACGGAACCCCTCCGGCCGGTAATTGGACAGGGGTAATTCGCCCGGGCGAACGGGTGCGGCTGCGTTTGATTAACGCTACTGCCCAAAACTTCTTCGACTTCCGTATCCCTGGCCTCAAGATGCAAGTGGTCCAAGCGGATGGGCAGAACATCGAGCCAGTTACCGTGGACGAAATTCGCCTCGGCGCCGCTGAGACTTATGACGTGCTGGTTACGCCTAGGGACGAGGCCTACACCCTCTTTGCCCAGACTATGGACCGTAGCGGTTATGCGTGCGGTACCTTGGCACCGCGTGCTGGCATGAAGGCTGCGCTGCCTTCGCTGGATAAACCCGAGCCACTCACGATGATGGATATGATGGGCAATATGGATGGTCACGAAATGGCGGGGGGGCATCACGAGGGCATGGCTATGGATCATCATGCTCATGCCATGGGGCACGTCACTGTGCGCCATGCCAGCACCGAATATGGCCCCAGCGTCGATATGCGGGTCGATACACCGCGTACTAATTTGGATGATCCAGGCATCGGCCTGAGGAATAATGGCCGCCGGGTGCTTACCTATGCTGATCTGCGTACCCTCGGAGGAGTGCCCGACCCTCGAGAGCCGGATCGGGAAATTGAACTTCACCTCACCGGCAACATGGAGCGCTATAGCTGGTCGATTGACGGTCTCGAGTTCGGCAGATCCACGCCGGTGCACTTTCGCCAGGGCGAACGACTGCGTGTCATCTTCGTCAACGATACGATGATGGCTCATCCGATGCATTTGCACGGCCTATGGAGTGACCTGGAAAACTCGGACGGGCGTTTTCAGGTGCGCAAGCACACGATCATTGTGCAGCCGGCGCAGCGGGTGACTTTTCGGGTCACTGCCGATGCTGTGGGGCGCTGGGCATGGCATTGCCACCTGTTTTATCACATGCATGCCGGAATGATGCGTGAAGTCGTGGTGGCCTGAGCATGAAGCCTGCAAAAATGGAAGGGGGATCGATGACGGGTCACTGGATTAGCCCGATTGCCGTATTGATGATTCTTAAGCTATCGCCCGCCTGGGCTCAGGAATCTCAGCCCGCCGTCGATCAGGATCACCATCATCACCATTCTGTAGCACCCGAGCGTATAGCCACGGATGCAGCGCCTGTAGGCGACTCAGTGACAGCGCCAGCAGAAACGGCAACAGACAGGGAAGCTATGCCAGCTATGGATCATAGCACAATGGATCACCATATCATGCCGGACGCAACGCCACATGCCGGACATGCTATGAATCATGATGGCGAATCTATTAAACATAAACAGGCGGATTCGGTTCTGCCCAACGTTCGCGATCCGCATGCCTATTCCGATGGCTACGATTTCGGCCCGATTCCAAGGCCCAAGATGGGGGATGAAGATAAGCAGGGCTCGCTTTGGATTGATCGGCTTGAAAGTGTAATGACGCGTGATAGCACGTTTATGACCTATGACTGGCAGGCCTGGTATGGCCAGACTTATGACCGCGCACTGATCAGAGCCGAAGGCGAGATTGAGGAGGGCAGATTTAAAGACGCGCGCAACGAGTTGCTCTGGGCCCATGCTGTTACCGCTTACTGGGACACGCAATTGGGTATCCGTTATGACAGCGGCAAGGGGACGGACCGCGGTTGGCTCGCATTCGGCCTTCAGGGACTGGCGCCCTATTGGCTCTATGTGGAAGCAACGGCTTATGTCAACGAGCAAGGGCGTGCCGCCTTCCGTTTCGAAACCGAATACGACTTATTGCTGACGCAAAAGCTCATCCTGCAACCCCGGGTTGAGATGAACTTTTACAGCCGGCGAGACGATACGCGAGATGTGAGTAGCGGCTTGTCCAATATGGAAGCAGGGCTGCGTCTGCGTTACGAATTTGAACGGGAGTTTGCTCCCTATGTCGGCATTGAATGGGCCAGCCGGTTTGGCTCAGCGGCAGATAACATACGAATTGCCGGCAAAGCTGCCGAAGAAGCGCGGCTCGTTGCCGGGGTGCGGGTCTGGTTCTGATAGTTTAATAACCTGGATATCTAGCATGTTCTGGGAAACTTAAGTGCTTTGGAGTGGATCATTAAATTTGATTTGAATCCCACTGGCACCTACTACCCCAATTTAGGTGAACAAACCTGGTGGAACGGCTAAAGCGTCGTTAGGCGACGCTAAGTACGGGAGTTGGCGGTGAAAAAGAGGGCTGAATGGCAAACGGCGAAAGTAAAGGAGAGGCTGTATGATGATGCGTTGGCACAAGTCGATGGTAATTGCTTTGTTGATCGGTGCGGTTTTCTTGCTAACAGGATGCGCTACTACCGAACCCGCATTCTACCGGGCTACCGAATTTAAGCCCAAATTCATAGACCAGATAACGCTATTGCCGGCGGTCGATGCGAGAACCGACAAGGCTGTCGCGTTAAATCTTGAACACTGGCTGCGGATTGAGGCGGCAACAAACCTTAGAAGGAAAGGCTATGCTGTCCTTCTGAGCGCTATGACTCGCGGAACATCTGAACTGACATACGATAATCTGCGGGCAGCGGACCCGGCATTGATCAAACGCCTCGGCCCACTTGGAGAAAGGTGGATCATGATCTTAGCCTTGGTAGATCTGAATGTGGCCGGCAGTAGCGGCAAGGTGGAAGCGGCGGGTTTTCTCTACGACAAGGAAAAGGGCACGCTCCTATGGCGGGACACGAGCATCTGCCAGGTCGGACGAGAAGGCTGGCTATTTGGCGAAGTAAGGAGCAAAACGGTTATTTCGACCGCAGCCAACTGTTTGTTAGCCAGCTTTCCTACGCGGGGTCAGTAGGAGCAAAGTCATTGCATTAACTTAACTATATTGGAACTGCAGGGATTTTGTAATTTCCCGAAAGAGCGATAAGTCCACCATGAAAAAGATTTGGTTCGACCAGCCGTCTCACACCCAAGCAGTCAATTGAATTCGTCGCGACGGCGACAATTATTAGGAGCATTAATATGGTTTTCAGGATTCATAGTAGCCACACGCATCAATCCGGCTTACGGTATAAAATAGCCTTGGCGGTGCTTCTGGTTGTGGTTCTGTTTTTTCTGCTGACGGAGCACCGTGCGCACTTTTTGGGCATCTTGCCTTACATGTTGGTGCTGGCCTGTCCGCTGATGCATTTTTTCATGCACGGCAGCAAGCATCGCCATGAACACAACCAGGAAGATTAGTTATGCATGATACGCCCGCTTATGGCTTGTGGGGGCTGGTAGCCGTCAATTCGCTGATCTTCATCCTGTTTGCGTTCAGCTTTTTCAAACCACGCACCGCCCGCGACTGGCGTACCTTCGGCGCCTTTTCGGCCTTTCTCGTTGCGCTGTTCTCGGAAATGTACGGGTTTCCGCTGACCATTTATTTGCTGTCCGGCTGGCTAAGCCGCCATTATCCGGACATCGGCCTTTTTTCCCATGAGGCCGGTCATTTGTGGCATACCCTCTTGGGCTGGAAAGGCGATCCCCACACAGACCCGCTACATATCTTGAGTATAGCCTTTATCATTGCCGGTTTCTGGTTGCTGGCCTCAGCCTGGCCGGTGCTCTACGCGGCGCAACGCCACAATGCCCTGGCGTCCACGGGACCTTACGCGCGCTTGCGTCACCCGCAGTACGCGGCTTTCATCCTCATCATGCTGGGATTTTTGCTGCAATGGCCAACTTTGCCGACGCTGCTGATGTTTCCAGTGCTGGTGTTTATGTATGTCCGCCTGGCACGCCGCGAGGAAGGCGAGGCGCTGGCGCAGTTCGGCACAGCCTATGCCCGCTATCGAGCGGAAACGCCGGCTTTCTTCCCGCATTTCCGGGAAACACCCTCGGTTATTCCGCAAAGCTCGGGTTCTGTCCGGTTGCAAGGGCATGACCCGTCTCTGGAAGCTCTCGCTGTGGAACTCGAAACCGATCCGGTTCAGGGGTTGACGTCGACAGACGCCCAGCGGCGCTTGGAGCGCGACGGCCCTAACGCACTGCGCAAGGCCAAAGGCACTTCGACTTTGGTGCTCTTCTTGGGCCAATTCAAGAGTCTGGTGATCTGGGTGTTAATCGGTGCGGCCGCGGTCTCCATTGCTCTCGGGGAGAGGATCGATGGCGGCGCCATCCTGGCCATCGTGATCTTGAATGCCATCATCGGCTTCTTCCAGGAATACCGGGCAGAGAAAGCGGCGGCCGCACTGGCACGCCTTGCCGCCCCCAGGGCTCGCGTCATTCGGAACGGGCATGCCACCGTGGTGGCCGCCGCCGAGATCGTAGGCGGCGACATCCTGTTACTGGAGGCCGGCGATCTGGTGGCGGCCGATGCCCGTCTTCTGGATGCTGCGCAATTACGCGCGAATGAAGCGCCACTCACGGGCGAATCTCAGCCGGTGGAGAAACGGGTGGCCATACTGCCGAAGGAAACGGCTTTAGCTGATCGGTACAATATGCTCTTTTTCGGCACCAGCATTGTCAACGGTTCCGGGCGGGCCTTGGTCGTGGCGACGGGCATGAACACTGAAGTTGGCCATATCGCCCGGCTGTTGCAAACGGCGGGCGCCGATGAAACGCCCTTGCAGCGCCGCTTGGACCGTGTCGGACGCAGGCTCTTGTGGATTTGCCTGGGGATCGTGGCGCTCGTTTTCGGCTTGGGACTGCTGCGCTCCAATGAGCTTTTCGAATTGTTCCTGAATGCGGTGAGCCTGGCGGTGGCCGCCATTCCCGAAGGTTTGCCGGCCGTGGTCACAGTGGCGCTTGCCCTCGGCGTACAGCGTATGGTCAGGCGTAACGCCCTGGTCAGGCGCTTACCGTCGGTGGAGACTCTGGGCTGCGCCCAGGTCATCTGCACGGACAAAACCGGCACCCTGACCGTCGGCGCCATGACCGCGCGCAAGATTGTCACGCAGGAGCGCTTGTTCAGTGTCACCGGAGAAGGCTATCAGCCGTCCGGCGGCTTCATCTCTGAAGGACGGGAACAGCGCGATGATCCGGCGCTATTGGCCCTGTTAGGGGCGGCCGCCGCCTGCAATGATGCCGAGCTGACCGTGAAAGAGGGGCATCCCGGCATTGTGGGTGATCCGACCGAAGCGGCCTTGCTGGTGGCCGCTGTAAAAGGAGGTATTCGCCGCGAAGCTGTTGAGACTGAAATGCCCCGGCTGGCCGTCTTGCCGTTCGATTCCGACCGCAAGCGCATGACTATCATTCGACGCGCTAAAGATGAATCCCGTGCTTTCGTGAAGGGCGCCCCCGAAGTCATTCTGGAGCGTTGTACCGCTATACGTACGCAGGAGGGCGTCAGGCCCATGACGGCTGAGGACCGGGCCGCCATGAGCCGGGCCGGCGCATTGCTGGCCCATGATGCGTTGCGGGTCCTGGCCATCGCCGAACGGAGCCTGGCATCGTTCCCGAACGATTCTTCAGTTGCGCCTGATGCGGCCGCGATTGAACAGGGCCTGGTACTGCTCGGGCTAGTTGGCCTGCAAGACCCGCCACGCGGCGAAGTGCGCGAAGCGGTGGCCAAATGCAAACGAGCCGGTATCAAGACGGTGATGATTACCGGCGATCATCCCGATACCGCCCGGGCCATCGCCCATGAACTGGGGATACTCGAGCAGGGCGATGAGGTCGTCCTGGGTGCCGAGCTGGAACACTTGAGTGATGAAGCGCTCGGCGAACGGGTGCGGCAAGTCGCCGTGTATGCCCGCGTCACCGCCGAGCACAAGCTGCGGATCGTACGTGCCTGGAAAGCGACCGGCGCTGTCGTGGCCATGACCGGCGATGGCGTCAATGATGCGCCGGCGCTGAAGGAGGCATCCATCGGCATCGCCATGGGTATTACCGGTACCGAAGTGACCAAGGAAACCGCCGACCTCATCATCACCGACGACAATTTTGCTTCTATCATTGCGGCGGTCGAGGAAGGTCGGGGCATTTACGACAACATCAGCAAGACGCTGGCTTACCTGCTCGGAGGCAATGCGGGCGAACTGGCCGTCATGCTGGTCGCCGCTATAGTTGGCTGGCCACTGCCGCTATTGCCGCTGCATTTGCTCTGGATCAACCTGGTCACTGATGGGCTGCCGGCGCTGGCGCTGGCGACCGATCCTATCGATCCTGACGTACTAGGGCGGCCGCCGCGCAATCCGCAGGCCGACTTGCTCAATCGGGAGTTTCTCCAGCTCACCCTGCTGACCGGCTTTCTGACGGCCAGTGTGACGCTGGGTGTATTCGCCTATGAATATTACATCGACCAGAGTCTGGAACAGGCCCGTGATGCCGCCTTTACTGCTCTGGTGATTGCCGAACTGATCCGCTCATTCGGCGCTCGCAGTAACTATCGTACCGTCTGGCAAATGGGCTTGTTCACCAATTTACGGCTGTTTTTGATTGTGGTAGCCAGTTTTCTGCTGCAATTGGCCATTCACCATATTCCGGCGCTGCAAGCCCTGTTCGACATCGAGCCGATTACACTGTCTGAATGTGTTGCCTGGATCGGGGTCGGGTTCATTCCACTCGTGATCTTGGAGATGCTCAAAGTGGGACGCCAGTTTCGGGATCGGCATGCAGCATCCCGGGCCGTAATCCGGCCTAACCATTAGGGCCTGGAATGATGAAAATGGCTTCTAAGTATATTCCAGCGTTGCATTTTCATTGGCTGACGCCGTGGTACGATGCGTTCATGCGCCGCTTGTATCCTGAACAGGCTTTAAAGACCGCACTGATCGCGCAGGCCCGCGTCCAGCCTAACCAGCGCGTGCTGGATCTGGGCTGTGGTACGGGTACACTGATGCTGTTGATCAAACGCACCCATCCGGACATAGACGTTCATGGACTCGATGTCGACCCCCAGGTGATCGACATTGCGCGCAAAAAGGCCGAGCAGGCGGGGGCAATGATTAGCCTGCAGCAAGGTGTGACGACGGATCTGCCCTATGATGATGAGACCTTCGATCGCGTGTTCGCGAGCCTGATGCTGCACCACTTGACACGCGAGGATAAATGGCAGACGCTAGCTGAAGCATTCCGTGTGCTCAAGCCCGGCGGAGAATTGCATGTGGCCGATTTCGGTAAACCGCAGGATCGGACGATGTGGTTAATCTCGCTGCTGGTACGCTGGGCCGAGGAGGTTCACGATAATATTCGAGGCCTGTTGCCGGTGTTCATGGCGGAGGCCGGTTTTTGTGCAGCGGAAGAGATTGGTCGTTACCGAACCGTATCCGGCACTATCGCTCTCTATAGAGCTCGCAAACCCAGCGGAGAAGGAGCATGTAGCCATCACTCAGGAGAAACGTCATGAAATCCGCATTGCTGTGGGTCAGTCTGTTGTGGCCCCTATTAGGAAGCGCCGAGGAGGGTATTCAACCGGCTGCATTGGACCAGATGGTCCAGGAGGCGCTGTCCCAAAATCCCGATATCCAGGCCGCCCGTCAGCGCTGGGAAGCCGCCAAGGCCGTCGTGCCTCAGGTGCAGACATTACCTGATCCCAAGGTGAGCGTCGGCTACCTGAATATGGCGCCGCAGAAGGAAGTAATGTACGGTATGAGCCAAGAGGTTCCATTCCCCGGCAAGCTCCGGCTCAGAGGTGAGATTGCATCCCGCGATGCGGAACGTCTGGAGCAGGATTACCTGTCCACGCAATTGGCAATCGTTGCCCAATTGAAAGAGCTCTTCTACGACCTGCATTTTGTTCACGATTCCATCAATATCGTCAGCAAGAACAAGTTGCTGCTGGAGGGCTTTGAGCAAACCGCCACGGCCCGTTATAGCGTCGGCCAGACCGCCCAGCAGGATGTGTTGCGGGCACAAACAGAGATTTCACGCTTGCTCGCCCGTCTTGCCACGCTGGAGCAGCGCCGGCAATCGCTGCATGCCGACATCAACCGTCTGCTGAACCGCTTGCCCAATGATCCGCTGGGCCCGCCTCAGGACATGCGCTTTACGCCGCTGCACCACTCGCCCGACGAACTCAATGCCCTCCTGGATCAAGTCTCGCCTTTAATGCATAGCCAGCAAAAAGCGCTGGAGCGCGGCGATCGGACCGTCGCTTTAGCCAAGCGGGAATATTATCCTGACTTTGAACTGGATGCGCGAGGGCTTCACGATACCTTTATGAGGACGGACGGCTATCAGGTGATGCTGAACGTCAAGGTGCCGCTCTACTATGCGACCAAGCAACGGGAGGGCGTGCGTGAGGCGGTTGCCGGGCGCGAAGCGTCCTTCCAGGATTTGCAGTCGCTGCGGCAAGAGCTTCTGGCCCGGATCAAGGATAATCTGGCCCAGGCCGAACGTTCGGAACGGCTGGTCAAGCTGCTGCAGGATGCCATCATTCCGCAATCGCAACTGACCCTGACCTCGGCCCAGGCCAGCTACGCAGTGGGTAAGGTAGACTTCCTGACGCTCCTGAACAGCCTGCTGACCTTGCAGGAAAACGAGCTGGAGTACCATAGTGAATTGGCCGAGCACGAAAAGGCCCTGGCCCGGCTGGAAGGCATTACGGGAGTAACCCCATGAATCGACGATTTCGCGATCTGCTCATCGGAGTGGCCTTAGGCGTTTTGATGATGCTAGGCTTGTTTTTCTTCTTGCGGCCTCAGCCTCCGGCGACCATCTCACCCCCAGCGCCTGCCGAGCCTACCGAAGCTCCAGCTCATAAAGGGCATGAGATGGAGGGCGAAACTCAATCGATGCAAGAAGGACCTGCTAAGCAGGAGGATCATACGCAGCATGAGCCGGCTCAAGCGTCGGCACCCGCTCAGAACTCGATGGTCATCAGTCCGGAACGGCTGCAAGCCATTGGCGTGAAGTTCGCACCGGCGGAGCGGCGCCTGCTGGAACGGACCATCCGCACCGTGGGCCGGGTGGAGGTCGACGAGCGCCAGCTTGCTCGCGTCACCGTCAAGCTGGAGGGCTGGATCGACCGATTGTTCGTCAACTATACGGGTGAGCATGTCAAGCAAGGCCAGGTTTTGTTTACGCTCTACAGTCCGGAACTGGTGGCCACTCAGGAAGAATATCTGATTGCGCTGCATAGCAGTCAAACGCTGGGCAAGAGTGAGTTACCGGAAGTCGCGGCCGGCGCCAAGGCGTTGCTGGCGGCCTCACGCCGCAGGCTATTGCTGTGGGATATTCAAGAAAGTCATATTCACGATCTGGAACGCACCGGCGAGGTGTTGACCACCTTGCCCATCCATGCCCCCCTTAGCGGCACCGTCATCAACAAGATGGCTGTGGCCGGTTTGCAGACCAAGCCGGGCGACGAGTTGTACACGATCGCCAACCTGGCCCATATCTGGATCGTCGGCGACATCTATGAATACGAGCTCCCGCTCATCAAGATCGGCCAGACTGCCGATGTCAGTCTGTCTTATGCACCGGATGTCTCGCTGAAGGCCCGCATCGGCTTCATCTATCCTACCGTTGACCCGCAGACCCGCACCGCCAAGGTGCGTTTCGAGCTGGATAATCCGGGGGAGCGGCTCAAACCCGGCATGTATACCAACCTGGATCTTAAAATACCGCTCGGCGTGCGGCTGGCCGTGCCTAAGGATGCGATCCTGGAATCCGGTGAACGGCAGATCATTTTTATTCACCTCGGAGGTGGCCGGCTTGAATGGCGTAACGCCAAACTAGGCGTGCGTGCCGGGGATTGGGTGGAGGTTCTGGAAGGGGTGCAGGAAGGCGAACACGTTGTCACCTCGGCGAACTTCCTGATCGATTCCGAAAGCCAGTTAAAATCAGCCGTCGGCGGCATGCCGGGCATGAAGCATTGAGGCGGCGTTCATGGTTGAAAAACTGATCGAATTCTGCGCCAGAAACCGCTTCATCGTCTTTCTGCTGGTCTTTGGCCTGGCCGCTGGCGGTTTATGGGCTATGAAAAATACGCCGATCGATGCCCTGCCGGATTTATCCGATACTCAGGTGATTGTCTATACCCCCTGGATGGGGCGCTCCCCGGACCTGGTGGAAGATCAGATCACCTATCCAATCATCACGGCCCTGCTGTCTGCACCCAATGTGACGGTCGTGCGGGGGTTTTCCGATTTCGGCTACTCTTACGTCTATGTGCTGTTCAAAGACGGCACCGATATCTATTGGGCACGCTCCCGCGTCTTGGAATACCTCAGCCAGCTCTCAGGCCGCCTGCCGGAAGGGGTAGCGCCGCAGCTCGGGCCGGATGCCACGGCAGTGGGCTGGGTATTCCAGTACGCGTTAATCGACGAAACCGGACAGCAGGACCTCGCTTCCTTACGTTCCTTCCAGGACTGGTATCTGCGCTATTGGCTGCGCAGCGTCGATGGCGTGGCCGAAGTCGCGAGTGTCGGCGGCTTTGTCCGCCAGTATCAGATCAATCTCGATCCCACCAAGGTACTGGCTTACAAGCTTAATCTGAACGAGATCGTTGAAAAGGTGCGGATGAGCAACATTGATGTCGGCGGGCGGGTCGTTGAGTTCTCCGGCGTGGAATATATGATCCGGGGACGCGGCTATATCAAGTCCACGGCTGATATCGAGCAAATCGCGGTAGCCGTCAATCCGAACGGGACGCCCATCCTGTTGCGTGATGTTGCCACCGTGACGCTGGGGCCGGATATGCGGCGGGGCTTGGTGGAGCTCAACGGTCAGGGCGAGGTCGTGGGTGGTGTGGTGATCATGCGCTACGGTCAGGATGCGCAGGAAGTGATCGGCCGCGTCAAAGCCAAGCTCAAGGAGATCGAGTCCTCCTTGCCCAAGGGCGTCAAGATCGTGACCGCCTATGACCGCAGCGATCTGATCCGGGAATCCGTCGACACCGCCAATGACAACCTGATCGAGGAGCTGGTCGTCGTCAGCGTGCTGATCATTGTCTTTCTGCTCCATATTCGCTCCGCCCTGATTCCTATCATTACATTGCCCATCGCCATCCTTATCGCTTTCATCCCGATGTATTTCTTAGGCGTCGGCATGAACATCATGTCCATCGGTGGCATCATTGTCGCCGTCGGCGATATGGTCGATGCTTCCATCGTTATGGTGGATAACGCTCACCGGCGCCTGGAAGAGTGGGAGAGTGGCGGCCGCGTAGGCGATCGCAACCGTATCCTCATTGACTCCGCCAAGGAAGTGGGGCCGCCGATCTTCGCTTCGCTGCTGGTGATTGCGATCGCCTTCATGCCGGTGTTCACGCTGGAAGGCCAGGAAGGGCGCCTGTTTAAACCACTGGCGCTGACCAAGAACCTGTCCATTGCCATGAGTGCGGTGCTGGCCGTGACGCTGATTCCGGCTTTGCTATCCATATTCATCCGCGGTCGGATCATCCCCGAACAACGCAATCCGGTCAGCCGGGCCCTGCAGTGGGGCTATGCGCCGGTTCTGAGGCTGGCGCTGCGCTATCGGGCGCTGCTGGTCGCCATCGCCCTCCTGCTGATGGCCAGCATTGCCATACCCTTTCAACGCATGGGCTCGGAGTTCATGCCGCCACTGTACGAAGGCACTATCCTCTATATGCCGACCACGTTGCCCGGCATTTCCGTCACCGAGGCCAGTCAACTCCTGCAGCAAATGGACCGCAAACTCAAGAGCTTTCCAGAGGTCGAGCATGTGTTCGGCAAAGCCGGACGTGCCGAGACTTCCACTGACCCGGCGCCGTTCAGCATGATGGAGGTGGTGGTGGAACTCAAGCCCAAGGAGCAGTGGCGTGAAGGCTTGAGTTACGAGGACCTGATCGCCGAGATGGACCGGACGTTGCAATTGCCCGGCGTCACTAACGCCTGGACCATGCCGATAAAAGCGCGCATCGATATGCTCACCACGGGCGTGCGCACACCAGTAGGCATCAAGATTTTCGGACCGGATTTGAACCGGATAGAAGACATCGGCAAGGCTATCGAGATGATCGCTAAGGAGGTGCCCGGCACGCGCAGCGTCTATGCCGAACGGGTATCGGGCGGCTATTTTCTGGACTTCATCATCAAGCGGGATGAGATCGCCCGCTACGGCTTCACGGTTATGGATGTGAGCCGAATTATCGAAAACGGCATCGGTGGCGAAAGCATCACCACGACCGTTGAAGGTCGCGAGCGTTATCCCGTCAATGTGCGCTATTTGCGCGAACTGCGCGACAACATCAACAAACTGGGGCGACTGACGGTCAGCACGCCCAGCGGCGCCCAGGTGCCCATCGCCCAGCTGGCCGAACTGCGCATGGTCAGCGGCCCGGCGATGATCCGGGACGAGGATGGCATGTTATCCGGCTATGTCTACGTGGATATGGCCGGGCGGGACATGGGCAGCTATGTGGAGGATTTAAAGCAGGCCGTGAAGAACAAGATCGAGTTGCCGGCCGGCTATACACTGACCTGGTCCGGACAATACGAATTTATGGAACGGGTGCAAGCCCGACTCAAGATTTTTGTGCCGCTGACCCTGGCTATCATCTTCGTTCTCTATTACTTCACCTTCCGTTCTGTTGCGCAAACCTTGATGGTCATGCTGGGCGTGCCGCTGGCGTTGGTGGGCGGCATGTGGGCGCTGTATGGGCTTGGGTACAACCTGAGCATCGCCGTTTGGGTGGGACTGATCGCCTTGGCCGGCGTGGCCGCCGAAACCAGCGCCGTGATGCTGGCCTATCTGGACGAAGCGGTCCGTCGCCGGCAGGAAGCCGGAACCTTGCGTTCGCTTACCGATTTGCTGGAGGCGGTGCAAGCGGGCGCCATGGAGCGTATCCGGCCAGTCATGATGACGGGCCTGGCTAATATCGTCGGGCTGTTTCCGGTCATGCTGGCGACCGGCACCGGTGCCGATGTGATGAAACGCCTGGCGGCGCCGATGATTGGCGGCATCGGTTCGGCCATGCTGTTGACACTACTGGTGATCCCGGCGCTTTACGTGATTTGGCGCTGGCATAAGGACATCAAATTTGTAGCAGGCAAGCCAACGGTATGAGTGATTCGGATACCACGACAAAGCAGGTCAATGATGCTAATGCAGACTCGGAAGCCGCATTAGCTACGAGCCGGTTCATTCATCGGAAAATCCTGGTCAGATTATTTCTGGGATGGCTATTGCTCAGTGTGGCCATCGGCGGCACTACCTTATGGCTGGAGGTTAGCCGCATCCAGCAATTTGTCCACAACCTAGCACTCAAGGAATCTGCGACTTTCAGCGGGGCCTCTGCCCATAACTTGGAACGGCTAGACTCCGCAGCCTACCAGCATCTGGCGGGCTTGGCGCAGCAACTGGTCAATCAGCATTTCCTGGTCGTCGAACTCTACGACCGCAACCAGCAGCTGAGGCTGGAAATCATTCGGCCGGGGCACGAACTTGCCGAACAGAGCATCGATCGCTATCGCCACGGCTTTCCCAAGGCGGGTAAGCCTGTTCACGAGTTTCATTATGTCCGAAGCGAACTGCTGTTGGTCATCCTGGTGCCGTTGTATGACGCCCAGCATGCGCTGGCGGGTTATTTCGAGGGCATCTATCAGGTCGATCACGAGATCCTGGATTCGATCAAAGATGACCTGACGCGCAGCCTGCTACTGGTCACGCTTGCCACCACGTTTACGACGCTGCTGATGTATCCGATCGTGCTGACCCTCCATAAGGGGCTGATCAAGCTGTCCGGTGATCTGCTCAAGGGTAACCTGGAGCTGATGGATGTGCTCGGTTGCGCCATTGCCGAACGCGATGCCGCGACCAACAGTCATAATTATCGGGTCACCTATTATGCGCTGCGCCTGGGCGAGGCGATCGGGCTATCCCGTGAGCAGATTCACGACCTGATCGCCGGCAGCTTTTTGCACGATGTCGGCAAGATCGGCATCCGCGACCCTATCCTACTCAAGCCTGGCAAACTGACGCCGGAAGAGTTCGCCGTCATGAAAACCCATGTACCGTTGGGCGTGGATATCCTGAGCAAATCAAGCTGGCTGGACGGTGCGAGGGATGTGATTGAATTTCACCATGAGCGATATGACGGCAGCGGCTATCCGCTGGGGCTACAAGGCGAGGCCATCCCCTTGAATGCCCGTATATTCGCCATTGCCGATGTCTTCGATGCCCTGACGACCAAGCGCCCCTACAAGGAGCCATGGTCGGCGTCCGACGCCATCGCCATGCTCGAACGGGACAGCGGCAGCCACTTCGATCCACAGTTAGTGCAGGTTTTTGCAACGCTTGCTCCCGCGCTGTATCAGGAGCTGTGTTGTATTGAAGCGCACCAGATGGAAGCCATGCTGCAACACCGCATCACTTACTATTTCCTGGCCAGCGCCACCGGTGCCGAGGAAAAGGCACGCAGCCCTTTGTCTACTCTATTGGAGCAGTTGAACATGGCCACAAAAACTAAACCGATCGCCCAAGCGCCGATATACACCTGTCCGATGCACCCGGAAGTCCAGCAGTCGCAGCCAGGCAGTTGTCCTAAATGCGGCATGGCTTTAGAGCCAATAGCCCAGCCTAGCCCTGAATTGCGAACCCAGTATGTCTGTCCGATGCATCCTGAGATTGTGCGCAATGAACCGGGGAACTGCCCGCTTTGCGGCATGGCTCTGGAACCGCGAACCGCTGAAGTGGCAGCCGAAGACCACGAACTCAAGGCTATGTCGCGGCGCTTTTGGGTCAGCGCCGCATTATCCCTGCCGCTGTTCATGCTGGCCATGGGTCATGACCTGTATCCGGCCACCATGCCCGGTTTTCTGGATGCGCGCGGGCTGCAATGGCTGCAATTAGCACTGGCTACGCCGGTGGTATTATGGGGTGGCTGGCCGTTTTTCGTGCGCGGCTGGGCTTCGCTGATCAATCGCAGCCTTAACATGTTCACGCTGATTGCCTTGGGCATCGGCGTCGCCTGGCTCTACAGCCTAGTGGCCACCGTCTGGCCCAATCTGTTTCCGGCCAGCTTGCATACCATGGGCGGCTGGGTGCCGGTTTATTTTGAAGCGGCCGCCGTCATTACTACATTAGTACTGTTAGGGCAGGTTTTGGAACTGCGTGCCCGCAGCCGCACGGGGGCCGCGATTAAAATGCTGTTGGGGCTGGCGCCGAAAACGGCACGTCGTGTGCTGGAAGACGGCAGCGAGCACGATGTGCCTTTGGAACAGGTGCAGCCGGGCGATGTATTGCGGGTGCGTCCTGGTGAGAAAGTGCCGGTCGATGGGGCTGTACTTGAAGGTACGAGCGCGGTCGATGAGTCCATGGTGACCGGTGAGCCCATCCCTGTAGAAAAAATGGCGGGCAGCCAGCTGATCGGCGCCACTGTCAATGGGACCGGCACCTTATTACTGCGTGCCGAGCGGGTAGGAGCCGATACGCTGCTGGCGCAAATCATCCATATGGTGGGCGAAGCGCAGCGCAGCCGTGCGCCGATTCAGAAACTGGCCGATACCGTCTCAGGCTATTTTGTGCCAACGGTCGTGGCTATCGCCATCGTCACGTTCATTATCTGGTCCGTCTGGGGACCGGAGCCTCGCTTATCCCACGGCATTGTCAACGCCGTGGCCGTGCTCATTATCGCCTGTCCTTGTGCCTTGGGTTTAGCAACCCCGATGTCCATCATGGTAGGCACCGGACAAGGGGCTCTGGCGGGCGTCCTGATCAAGAACGCCGAGGCGTTAGAAGTCCTGGAAAAAATCGATACCTTGGTGGTGGACAAAACCGGCACGCTGACTGAAGGCAAACCGCAACTGGTCTCCGTGGTGCCCGCCAAAGAAATGGATGAGCAGGTGTTATTGCGCCTTGCCTCAAGCTTGGAACGCGGCAGCGAGCACCCCTTGGCCGCGGCGATCGTCCAGGGCACGGAGCAGCGCGGCATTCGGCCTGTAGCCGTGCAGGAGTTCCAATCCCTGACTGGACGAGGTGTAACCGGCCAGGTCGAGGGACATTCGGTCGCGCTAGGCACTGCGTTGCTCATGGACGACTTGGGCGTTGCAATAGGCAGTCTGGCGGAGACGGCGAAAACGCTGCGCCAGGAAGGCCAGACCGTGATGTGGGTGGCCGTGGACGGCCGGGAGGCGGGCCTGCTGGGAGTAGCCGATCCGATCAAGGCTTCCACCTCGGAAGCCATCGCCGCTTTGCACCAGGAAGGCGTGCATATTGTCATGCTGACCGGGGATAACCGGATCACTGCACAGGCAGTAGCGCGTCAGCTCGGTATCGATCGAGTCGAGGCGGAAGTGCTGCCCGACCAAAAGGCGGCGATAGTCAAGCGCCTGCAAGCTGAAGGCCACAAGGTCGCTATGGCGGGTGACGGTATCAACGATGCGCCGGCTTTGGCGCAGGCTCATGTGGGCATCGCCATGGGCACCGGCACCGACGTGGCCATGGAAAGCGCAGGCATAACGCTGGTGAAAGGCGATCTGCGTGGCATTGTGCGGGCGATCCGGCTCAGCCGGGCCACCATGCGCAATATTCGCCAGAATCTGTTTTTTGCTTTTATTTATAACAGCTTGGGAGTGCCCATCGCTGCCGGCGTGCTGTATCCGGCATTGGGCCTGCTGCTGTCGCCCATCATTGCGGCGGCCGCTATGAGCTTTAGCTCGGTATCGGTGATTGCCAATGCGCTGCGGCTTAAGTGGACGCGTCTATGAGCCGCCTAATAGAGAGCCAATCCGATGAGTAGAGGAGGAGGCGTACATCTCACCCTGAATGACTTAAGGGCTGTAGGCTGGTGGGCCTTTAGTATTTTTTACTCTTGCCTTAATGAGGTGCATTTAATTTTACTTATGCACCAATACTGTGCGATTTAACTCAACTGCAAGCTAAATAATAGCTAATCAACCGGGTTCAATAATGGCCCAGTTTGTGCTCAAGGTAAAAGTTTATAGTTGGATTAATAGAACAGTTTCATATATCCATAAGTTATAAAAACAAGATGAACAATAATCCTTTCCCTCATAACTAATAAATTTGGAGAAAATCCTTGAAAGCAAAGTTACTGATTGCCTTACTTTTAGCGCTAGGCCTAGCGACCGCCTGCAGCGAGATGGTGTCCCATCCAATGGATATGACTCAAGCCGTGGAAAATGCAACATCAAAGGCCGACCATGAAGCACTGGCAAGGCATTATGAAGAAGCGGCGAGAGAAATGCAGCTTAAAGCCGATGAACATAAAAAGCTTCTTAGCCAATACGAGGCAAAAGGCTATCTCTACGGTAAGCAGGCGCTAGATCTTCAATCGCATTGCAGGAGATTGATTAATGCCTATGAAAAAGCGGCCGAAGAAAATTTGGAAATGGCCAGGCTGCACCATCAACTGTAGTATTTTCCAAGCCAAGGGATGGAGCTTTACCGTCCCTTAGTGTTCTGATTGATTGCATGTCAGTAATTATCACTTTTCAAAGCCGATGTCAGCAGTAATCAGTCAGAACCCGCGATCACCATGATGGACGCAAACTAAAATGTCATAGCTGATGTCAGTATGTTGCAAATTGTCGAAGGCAATGTCAGCAGGTTGCAATAAGAGAGTACATTTAAAGTTTTATGTCTTGCTCACGTTTTCAACTTTCTGCTGACATCGGGCTTAACAATTCGCTGACGCCAATTTTGAAAAATGACATGCCTTCTGAAAATGATAATAGCTGTGTTGTGTCTCGTATCAGTATACTCAAACGGAACAGTGGCATGAAACACAAAAAGTGTCTCATTAGGGTTGTTTTGGCACATTTTAGCTGTTATTGTGCTAGGGTCTAAACCCTAGCGAGACAAATCAGGACTCATGGCTATTTACGGTTACGCCCGCGTCTCCAGCGCGGATCAAGATTATTCTCTTCAAGAACAGGCGCTGCGCACGGCGGGCTGCGAAATTATCCGGGCCGAAAAAGCGTCGGGCACTGCCTGCACCGGCCGCACCGAGCTGGAATTGCTGCTGGAATTTCTGCGCAAGGGCGACACGCTAATCGTCACCCGCGTGGATCGTCTGGCCCGCAGCATCAAAGACCTGCAGGACATCGTGTATGCGCTTAAGGAGCGCGGCGTCACGTTACGGGCGACGGAACAGCCGATCGATACGCAGAGTGCGGCCGGCAAGGCCTTCCTGGACATGCTGGGGGTGTTCGCCGAGTTCGAGACGAATCTGCGCCGCGAACGGCAGCTGGAAGGGATTGCGGCGGCCAAGGCCCGGGGCGTTTACCAGGGCAGGAAGCCTTCCGTTGACAGCCAGGCGATTAAGGCGCTGCGCGATCAACAACAGCTCGGCGCCACCGAAATCGCCCGGCAGCTTGGCGTCAGCCGGGCCTCGGTTTACCGGGCGCTCGCCAAGCCCCTCGCCGAGACCTGACTTGATCCCGGCCGATTCGCTGTTACGGCTACGGCAACGGCTGGACCAATTGCCGCCGAAAAGTCCGGAGCGGGCCGCCCAGGTCGCGGCGGTCGCCAGCCTCTACGGCATCTCGCCCAGCACCGTCTACCGGGCGCTGAACCACGTCAATAAACCGCGCTGCGCGCACCGGGCCGATTACGGCAAACCGCGCAAGCTACCGCGCTCCGAGCTGGAACGCTATTGCGAACTGATTGCCGCGCTCAAGCTCAGGACCACCAACAAGAACGGCCGCCACCTGTCCACCTGGCGAGCCATCGAGCTGTTGGAAGACTATGGCGTGGAGACGGCCGAAGGCCTCGTGCAGGTTCCGAAAGGCTTGCTGACGCGGCCTACCGTGAACCGTTATCTGACGCTCTGGCGTCTTGATCAGCCACGCCTGACTCGCGAGCCGGCGGCCGTCCGCTTCCAGGCCGAACACAGCAACGACTGCTGGCAGTTCGACATTTCGCCGTCGGACCTTAAGCACATCGACAAACCCGACTGGATCGACCCGGCTAAAGGCCAGCCCACCTTGGCGCTGTTCAGCGTGGTCGACGACCGCAGCGGCGCCGCTTATCAGGAATACCGCTGCCTCTACGGCGAGAACGCGGAATCGGCGCTGCGCTTTCTGTTCAACGCCATGGCGCCCAAAGCCGATACCGCCTATCCGTTCCAAGGGCGGTCCCAAATGCTCTACCTGGACAACGGGCCGGTAACCAAGAGCCGGGTGTTTCAGAACGTGATGCAGGCGCTCGGCATCGACTGGCAGACGCATCTGCCTTCCGGCAAGGATGGCACGCGCACCACGGCCCGCTCCAAAGGCAAGGTCGAGCGTCCGTTCCGGACGGTCAAAGAAGCCCACGAAACCCTCTATCACTTTCACAAGCCGGAAACCGAGCAACAGGCCAACGAATGGCTGCTGCGCTACCTGCTGAACTACAACGCCCAGCGGCATCGTTCCGAACCGCACTCACGGATTGATGACTGGCTGACCCATCTGCCAGATGAAGGGCTGCGCGAAATGGGCACCTGGGAGCAGTTCTGCCGCTTCGCCCGCGAACCGGAACGGCGCAAGGTCGGCATCGATGCCCGTCTCAGTATTGATGGCGCCCAGTATGAAGTGGAGCCCGCCATGGCCGGCGAATCGGTCATCTTGCTCTGGGGACTGTTCGACGACGAGCTGTGGGTCGAATTTGACGGCGAACGCTTCGGACCGTATCGGCCGGTCTCCGGGCCGATTCCGCTGCATCGCTACCGGGCCTTCAAACGCAGTCAGGCCGATCGGCGTGCCGAGCGCATCCGCTCACTGGCGGCTCAGCTCGGCTTGCCGATCGCGGCGCTGTCCGGCAACGATGTACGCCTGGCGGCACCAGAGCTCCCGACAACGATGCCTCGGCAACCGTTCGATGCCGAGGCGCACGAGTACCATTATCCAACGGTTGTTGCCGCCAAGCTGGCCATTGCCGACGAACTGGCGACACCGCTGGCCAAACTGGCGCCCGAGGATAAAGCCTTCATCGACCAGGTTCTGGCCGAAACGCTGACACGCCGGATTGTGCTGGCGAAAGTCAGGGAGTATTTCCGCGATAAAACAGGAGCACAGCATGCGGGTTGAAGTGATGCAGTATTACGGGCTGACCAGGCCCTTTAACCAGGCGGGCTATTATGAAACCGCCCACCACCTGGCACTGATGAAGGACATCCGCGGGGCGATCCACGAAGGCCGGCTCATTGCGCTCTGCGGTGTGGTCGGCAGCGGCAAAACGGTGATGCTGCGCCGGCTCCAGCGGTTGCTGGAAGAGGAAAAGAAAGTAACCGTTTCCAAAGCGTTGGCTGTTGATAAACACCGCATCAAGCTGGCCACTTTCATCGCGGCCCTGTTTTACGACCTGTCTACCGAAAAAAACGTGCGCATCCCCAGCCAGGGCGAAAAGCGCGAGCGTGACCTGAGAGAGCTGGTGCGCAAGAATAAGCGGCCGGTGGCACTGTTCGTGGATGAAGCGCACGATCTCAACGCTCATACCCTGACCGGCCTGAAGCGTCTGATGGAGCTGGTCGAGGACGGCGATGGCCGGCTGTCGGTCGTGCTCGCAGGACATCCCAAACTGCGCAACGATCTGCGCAAACCTACCATGGAGGAGATTGGCTACCGCACCGATGTGTTTTCCCTGGACGGCATCGCCGGCCATCAGCGCGAGTATATTCATTGGCTGCTCAAGACCTGCTCGGAGGGCCAATCCGAAGCCGACCCCATGCTGACTGACGATGCCCTGGAACTGTTAGCCGCCAAACTGCGCACACCGCTGCAAATCCAACTGCACCTGACCTTGGCGCTCGAAGCCGGCTATCAGGCGGGTGAGCGTCCCGTTCCGGTTGAAGTCGTCGAATCCATTCTGTCCCGCCATATTGATGATCTGGAACCCACGCTGACGCGACACGGCTACCGTATCAAAGACCTGATGGAGCAACTGGATGCGAAGTCTACCGACATCAAAGCACTGTTCAACAATACGCTGGATTCGGTGCGGGCAACAGAGTTGCGAGAGAAAATGCTGCGGGCCGGGCTGCCCATTTGACGCTCATCACCGATCTGGATAGTTGCAGATAATGTGAGCCCGAGAGAATCGATTGCAAGCCCGTGCGGATAAATGCAAGCTCAATCGCATTTATTGTGGGGTCTTGCTCACTTTTGGTGATGATTTTTCAACCGGCTATCCCCATATCAAGGAGATGCATTTCCTTGTTCAACAATTCCTCGCGTTACCCGATCTTCGCTTTGATGCCTGGCGGGTTGAAACTACGCAAACTCAGCTTGTACTGCAGTTAACCTCCCTACAGCCAACCCCTTTTTGCCCGGGCTGCCATCAGCCGGCGGCACGCCTCCACAGCCGCTATCAGCGCACACTGACGGATCTGCCGTGGAGTGGTTATGGCCTTCAGATTCAGCTCAGCGTGCGTAAGCTCTTCTGTGACAACGCTGCTTGCTCACGACGAATTTTCACCGAACGTCTGCCCGACCTGGCCGAACCGTGGGCACGACGCACGAATCGCTTGGCCGAACGTCTGACCTCTATCGGCCTGGCTTTGGGCGGGGCGCCCGGGGCTCGGCTGAGCGACCGCCTCGGCATCAGGGTGTCTCGTCATACCCTGTTACGGCTGATACGCCGTCAACCTTTGCCGGACGGACCAGCGCCAGCTATTCTGGGGGTTGATGACTGGGCCCATCGCAAACGCCAAAGCTATGGCACAATCCTCGTCGATCTGGAGCAAAGCCGGCCGGTGGCGCTGCTCGCCGACCGCCAAGCCGACACTCTGGCCGACTGGCTGCACGCGCACCCCGGCGTCAAGATGGTGGCCCGGGATCGGTCCATTGCCTATGCGGAGGGGATTCGTGCCGGTGCGCCGCAGGCGATCCAGATGACCGACCGCTTCCATTTGCTGCAGAACTTAAGCGAAGCACTCGATCAGGTCTTCAGCGCCCATGGTTCCGCACTCACTGAGGTCAAGAAGCAGCTTAAGTCGGAACCGAGTATCCCTGCCGGCACCGTCACGGTGACACCAACCCGACCGCCGCCTCTGGCGAGGCAACGGGCCGAACAGCGCCGGGCGCGGCGCCTCGCCCATTACACCCGAGTCTGGGAACTGCACCGCCACGGCTGGTCTGATCGCGTCATTGCCCGACAGTTGGGCATCGGCCGCATGACCGTGACCCGCTACCTTCAGGCCCCGGTCTTTCCGGAACGCAAGGAGCGCAGCGATCGGGGCAGAAGCCTCTTGGATCCCTACAAAGCCTACCTGGTCGAGCGTTGGAATGCGGGGCAGCGTGAAACCTTGGCGCTGTTCCGCGCGCTTCAAAGCCAAGGCTATGGCGGTAGCTATGCTACGGTAGCGCGCTACACCCGCCGGTTGCGAGAGGCCCAGGGACTCAAGCCTCGACAGCGGCCTCCGGGGCAACTGCCCAAAGTTAATCAAACTCGGCTGCGGGCGCTCACTACCCGACGTGTCACGCGGCTGGTATTGCAACGACCCGAACAACGCACCGAGGAGGACGAACGCTTGATCCTGCAGCTTAAAGCGCAACATGCGGAATTAGCAGCCGCCATTGAACTCGCCCGCGAGTTTGCCGCGATGGTCCGTCAACGGCAGCCCGACCGCTTTGATCACTGGCTGGTGCGCGCTGCCCAGAGTATCTGCCCCGCCTTGCAGCGCTTTGCCAAAGGGCTGCGCGACGACTATGACGCCGTGAAAACCAGCCTGATCTTGCCCTGGAGCAACGGTCCGGTCGAAGGCCACATCAACCGGCTCAAAACGCTGAAGCGGTCGATGTACGGGCGTGCGGGTCTGGATCTATTAACCCGGCGGTTTTTATTGGCCGCCTGAGCCTTTGCGGCCGGTTGTTGCTACGCCCGCACCTGACACGCCAGGCCTGTCCTAAGGATCTCAGTCTTCCAGTCGTTCGTTCAAAATCCAGTACCGCAGTCAATCGCTACGACACGCTGACTGTTGAGCCAGAATAACTTTTGAGTTTTGCATCACCAAAAGTGAGCAAGACCCGTTTTTCTCACATTAATTGCACTGTTTTTTAGTCTTCTCGCATTAAGTGATTTTATCGATTAAAATTTCTCACTTTAGTTGATCTTATACTGTGCTTTGATAATGAGGTTTGGCAACAAGACTGTCAGTAAAGATTAAAACCAACAGAGACTGTTGGCCACATGTTGCGGTTGCAAAAAATGACCATTCAAAGGTTTGCTTGTTAAGTTTTTGGCTACATGTCGTATTTATCAACACGAATTTGGGCTTTGAATACAGGGACAGCCACAAAATCAATAGGATAGATATAAATGACAGGAGTTATACGACAGATGAAACGAATTATAAGACAAAAGATGTCGTATATATTACATTGGGCGTCTAGGAGGCCGACATGATCGCTGATGGACCAGCCCTTTATATTTTCTCCGGCCTACCTGGAAGCGGGAAAACTACTCTTGCGCAGTTGGTCGCGCAGAGGCTACATAGTGCCTATCTGCGGATCGACACCATCGAGCAAGGGTTGAGAGATTTGTGTTCTTTCGATGTACAGGGTGAAGGCTATCGATTGGCATACCGAATTGCGGCTGACAATCTACGCTTAGGAGTGAGCGTAATCGCAGATTCCTGTAATCCAATCGAATTGACTCGCCGTGAGTGGGAGCAAGTCGCACTGGAAACACAGGCTCGCCATATTAATATCGAAGTCATTTGCTCCGATACCCAAGAGCATCGTCGGAGAGTTGAGACCCGCACGTGTACTGTGCCGGGTATGAAACTACCGACGTGGAACCAAGTGGAGAATCGCGAGTATCACGACTGGACCGTGGGTAGGATCGTTATTGATACATCAAGAAGTGTGGAGGATTGTATAGATGAACTTCTATCCAAACTATCCTGCATAGACGCCCAACCCATCATTCCACCGGACCTTGCGCATAAAGCCGCGCAAGGCCGGTGAATTTAGACATTAGACCGCAAAACACGCCGTCATCATGATCATAATCCGACAATATTGCGACAACGATCTCTCTCACGTCGCGAGAATTCACGCGGAAGCGTTTCCGAGACAAGGACGTTCCGAGGAGTGGGTCCAATGCAACGCTCGTGCGTATCCTCGAATGCGCTATTACGTGTCGGAATCGAACGGCGAAATTACTGGCTATATTCTGTGGGTCGAGAAGAGTGGTTTTCGAGCGCAAGTCGTGCTTGAACTTGAGCAAATTGCCGTTAAGGCGGAGTTTCAGAGCCAGGGTATTGGTGCCGCTTTGATTGAAACCTCCCTGAACGAGGCGAGTTCAAATATCGTCAGCCGAGGGGCAATACTTGGGACTGTTCTGGTTACAACTCGCTCCGACAATCAAGCGCAACGCCTGTATCGAAAAGTCCTTGGTGCTGAGGTGGCGGCTATCGTCCTTTCGTTGTTCTCAGGTGACGAGGTATTGATGATAGCGCGCGATCCATTGCGGTCTAAACCTGCGGTGCAGGGGACGCTGCGCGATAAAGCCGCGCAGCACCTCTTACCTTGAACGTCAGCTGCCTCCACATGGAATCGTTTGTAATATTTGAAACAGACTATTGGGTGGTCACTCATCGTCGAGATTCTCGATACTCTGGATATCTCATGGTCTCATCTCGTGAGCAGAAACCAGATTTGCACGAACTAGATATTGAGGGGTTGCAAGAACTTGGCCTAGTTTTACGAGAGACAGAAATTCTGTTGCGATCCGTCTATTCTCCATTCAAAATTACTTTTTCGAAGCTTGGCTTTTCCGCCGGGTTTGCCTGCCACTTTCATGTAGTGCCAGTAACGAATGCCTTATTAACTGAAATTGCTGCCCATCAAAGCTATGGGGACGAGCCCGATGGAAACGACACAATGCTGTTTCTGAACCGTATCTATTGCGAAAGAGAACTGAGCCCACAAGAACAGAACGACATGATGGCTACAGTTTCACTGCTGCGATTGGCAGCTAACAATCAGGCCCAGCGAACCGTCAAAAAACTTCGCTTTTTGACGTCCGCTGACCTTTAACATTAGGCCGCGTCCCATGATCATAGTCCGCCCGTTTGTTGAAAGCGATGCAGAATTCGTCAATCTCATCGTGGCCTCGTGTACGCGTGAACTGCGAACCGTGTATTGCCCCAGGCCGCTCAACAATGCATCTGCGGTGGCCTCTTCCCACTCCCTCGCACGGGTCGTCGCTGTCGACCACACAGGTACCGTAGTAGGGATTGCGGAATATATCGAGCGTCCTTCAGCCATCTACGTTCAGGGCATCGCGGTTGCTCCAACGCATCGACGCTCCGGCATAGCCGGCGACCTTCTTGAGCACATCAAGTCATTGGCCGCACATAGAGGACTTCCTGACCTTGAACTTGCCACCATCAAGGAGACCGGAAACGTCGAGATTTTTCGCCGTCTCGGCTTCACTGTGTCTGAGGAAAGAATTTCAGAACGATTTCAGGGCCGCGACGGGATGCCGGTTACTGAAGTGATATTGAAACGCCAGGTAGCCTGACATGGCGTTCGAGAGATTATTCACTAACAAAGATGCCCATTAAAAACGAAGATATACAGTTAGCATCCCGCGCAGATTTACTGAGCTTGTTGCCTAGGGTTTGATAATCAAGGATGATATACGGAAACCATCTAATAACTTGATAGGCGTTTGAGTGTCAAATGTACAGATCGAGGTTCGCAGTGCGGCAGTCTCTGACACAGAAGCTGTCGAGGCGCTGTATCGAATTCTCGTGAATGATTCTAATGTGTGCGTTTCTGCGGATCATTTGCGTTCGATCCTGGAAGACCAAAAGACTATTTTGCTTGTTGCTGAGCGAAGTGGCTCTGTCGTCGGCACAGCGCTGGTTTGCATTTGTAGTGATGTAATGTATCGGGATCAACCGTTTGCAGTGGTAGAAAATATCGTTGTGGCTCCCGAGAGCCGAGGCAATGGCGTAGGAGCGGCGCTATTGCGCTCGGTTGAGAGACTGTGCCGCGAAAAAAACTGTTCAAAGATTATGCTTCTCAGTTCTGTCGAGAGGGCCGAGGCACACCAGTTTTTTGAACGCGTTGGGTTCCAGGGTTCTCGCAAAAAAGGCTTCGTAAAGTACAGAAGGCAATTCAGCAATGAGTAGCCACACACCTAACCCCACCAATCAACCCGACCGGCCTGACGGCCGCCGGGTTATTTTCACTTTGAATGGCAGCTAATTGAATCCCCGCCGACATTGAGCGCAAAGCTTCGAATGTCAACTAGGGGTCGATGGCTGCAATAATTTAATGACCACTTTATCAAAAAGCGATTTATCTTCTAATGATGGATTGCCCCGCCTCTTTTAACGATCCATCGCCGTTGAGGTACATATAAAGTGTCGTAGTCGTGATCCCAAGCCTTTTGGCTACTTCAGACGCATTTGTAGGTGAGTAATAAAGTTGGATACCGGAACTGTCTGTAATCAGCATTCTATTGCTACAAGTCTTCGATCAAAAAAAATAAAGATGGATACTAACTATGATAAACCTAGTAAATTCAATCTTATTTTACAAATTTTGAGTATTAAAGATGGATACTGTAACTCGACTATTTGAGTTAGGCGATTTTGTGACCATTGCCTTTGTGCATCCGCAGCATGGGTATAATATAAAAATGAACAAAGGGCGGATAGCCAAAGTTACTGGTATTGAGCCAACCAAAGTGTGTATACAATTTCAAAACGGTACTAGAGCGCGTATTTCTCCCAAATATCTTGCGCCTTATGTGCGGGAAGAATATGACCCCGATGATTTAAATCATAAAATTTGGCCAAAATAGTTTCCATCTTTAATACTTAGTTTCCAACCTTATTACTTTCCTACAGGACGTGCTTGCCGATACCCTGCAATGGATTGGCTGGGGCAAGCATTTTGGCCCGTTGAGTGGCCACCAGAGTAAGTTACAGGAGGAAGACCGGCGCAAGATTCTGACGGTGTTCGCCTATGGCACAGGTTTGGGGCCGACGCAAATTGCCAAGAACATTGCCGATGTCAGTGCGCGGCAGGTGTCATTCGTCAATCAACGCCAAGTCACGACGGAAAAACTGGAGGCCGCTATTTGCACGGCAATCAATGCGTACAATCAATTTCAACTGCCACGCTATTGGGGTGATACCAAACGCGCGGCGGCAGACGGTACACAGTGGAATCTGTATGAAAATAATCTGCTGTCGGAACGGCATATCCGTTATGGCGGTTATGGTGGCATTGCTTATTACCATGTCAGTGATACGTATATTGCTCTGTTTTCACATTTCATTCCCTGCGGTGTCTGGGAAGCCGTGTATATCCTGGATGGGCTGACAAAGAACAAGTCGGATATCCAGCCCGACACGGTGCATGGCGATACCCAGGCGCAAAGCGCCCCAGTTTATGGCTTGGCATTCTTGCTGGGTATCAAACTGATGCCGCGTATTCGCAACTGGAAAGATTTGAAATGGTTCCGCCCGAGTGCCGACGACGTGTATAAACACATTGATGACCTGTTTACCAAGGATGCCATCGATTGGGATTTGATTGCCTGTCATTTGCCGGACATGCTGCAAGTGGCGCAATCGATTCGTGCCGGGCGTATTCAACCATCGACCATCTTACGCAAGCTCGGTACTGCAAGCCGGAAAAACAAAATGTATTTCGCCTTCCGCGAGTTGGGCCGGGTCGTCCGCACTATATTCCTGCTGGAATATATCAGCGACGATGCGCTACGCCAGGTCATCCAATCGGCGCAAAACAAGTGCGAAGGGTTCAACAACTTTGCGCAGTGGGCATATTTCGGGTCGGACACCATTGAGGAAAACGTGCGCGAGGATCAGCTAAAGATAATCAAGTACAATCACCTGATTGCCAATCTGATGATTTTCCACAACTGGAGGTATAGTCATTTCTGGTGTATGACGTAGAGAAGGAAGCGGTGTAACCTGTTGGTAGATCTCGCCAGATCAACCACCAACATGAGGATAACACCGCCATGATAGATAGTAATGTCATCAGCCTGAATAAGCCAGAACAGAATGATCCGTTGCAGGAAGTGCTGCGCGAGGGCGCCCGTAAACTACTGGCTGCCGCCATTGAGGCCGAAGTCGCGGCCTTTATCGCGCAATATAGCACTTTAAAAACGGATGAGCATAAAGCCGCCGTGGTCAGGAACGGTTATCTGCCTGAGCGTTCGATTCAAACAGGGCTCGGCGATATTGCGGTCAAAGTGCCGAAAGTGCGGGACCGCTCCGATTCGGGCATCAAGTTTAACAGTAGCCTGGTGCCACCCTATTTGAAGCGCACCAAGAATATTGAGGAGTTTCTGCCCTGGCTTTATCTGCGCGGCATCTCCACGGGAGATTTCTCAGAGACGCTGAAGCACCTGTTGGGGCCGGAAGCGCCGGGCTTGTCTGCGGCCACGATCAGCCGGCTCAAGCAGGATTGGGAGCAGGATTACCAAGACTGGACGAAACGGGATTTGAGTCAAAAGCGTTATGTCTATGTCTGGGCCGATGGCGTCTACAGCCATGTCCGTATGG
>Ga0208883_100192_pt1 | contig 33184 bp, 44 predicted proteins | sample LakWasMet43_HOW7_2_FD_183881 | JGI IMG/M metagenome (GOLD analysis project Ga0208883, IMG submission 183881) | Freshwater sediment methanotrophic microbial communities from Lake Washington under simulated oxygen tension - Sediment Metagenome... | ecosystem: Environmental > Aquatic > Freshwater >...
CCGCGCGCCGATTGCGGCAGGCGGAGCGAAAAAGTCGGCAGAAATTGCTGAGTTAATAGGCTATTTTTGAAAAAACTACTTCCTGGTAGCGATGCCTGGCTCGGATTTTGAATTGTTCAGCGCTTCCCTAAAGAACACTTAACAAGGCGTCAGGCTCTGTTGATACTGCAACCCGCAGGACTTTGATTTTCTGGTTTTTTGCTGAAATTTCAAACTGAACAGCGGCAGGCCAGGCCGGACTTCCGCCAAGCGGCCCGCCTAGCACGGTAGGGCACGCACTGAGTACCTTTTGGATTTAATTCATCTGAATATTTTGAAAAATGGTAGGCGGTGCGTAACCTGCCTCCTGAATTAGCGCATTCAACCAAGAACGATCATATATAATTTTATTGATGAGCTATACTTTGAGGTTAGTTTAAAACTGTTTTTATATGATTTGCGCGTTATCTCGTCCAGAAAAACAATGCTCGAAAATTTTTTATTTCTGAGTTTAAGTAAGACCCGGATATGGGATTCGCTTGCTAGACAATGCCAAAAGAAGAAATAGCAACCAATAAGGTTACATTAATCGGAAGCATCACTATGATGATTGGCCTTCAACTTTCTGATGATATAAAAAATTAGGAGTAATGCATGGAAGAAACGACTATTGATCTGTTCCGTTCAATACGAATCGAACAATTTCCGCGAGGTGCAATTATCGACGCCCAACCAGCCCCGGAAATCTTATATCCTGACTTTGAACCTCGCCAACTGCCCAACGGAAAAACTCGAAAGAGAGATATCGACTCATTTGCTGACAAGAATGGAGATATGTGGGTTAAAACTGGTGGAGGCACTTCATTATTTGATCGCGCAAAGGTTTTTCAAGGAAAATCTTGGCTATCATTCGAGATACCGAAGGGTACGGTTATTCCAGAATCCCTTGTTGTCCGGTTTACTGGCTATAACAAAATTTTTGATGCAAATCATTACCAAATCGAAAGCAAGGCCAAGATGATGCGAATGGATTCTTTTAAAGGCGCATTAGATAATTTGGCGAGAAATGCCATCGTTAAAGCGATCGATTAGGTAAGAAAATTTAAACGATTTTTTAGGAGATTTTGTATGATACAAATTAGCGCATATGCCTTGGAAGCAGCGATACAGGCAGTGGACGAAAAAATATGGGGGCTAAAAGCGGAAATGGAGCAAGTAGCCGATAGCGAAGATACCAGCGACCTCGAAGATGAAATCATGGGTTATATGAAAGCGGCAGATTCACTGCGAACCAGCTATGAAGAGGCAATCAAGCAACGCTATAGCTTGATGCCATATGAGAAATTGGTTCGCTGAAAAGCCATAGGATGCACTTCGCCTCAGCACCATTTTATGGCCCTGCTCCTGCCTTGTTACACCTCCTTCGTTCAATCGTCAGCCCGGCAGGGCACGCATTACGTACCTTTTGGATTTAATTCATCTGAATATTTTGAAAAATGGTAGGCGGTGCGTACCCTGCTTCCTGAATTAGCCATCTGCGCCGGGTTTCCACTAAAGATCCAACCCAGCTCACAAGCTACGCAGCAGGCTTAACGTCAAAAGCCACGCAGACCCGCTCCTGGTCGGACTGGAAAGGCAGGGTATGATGGAACAGGGACGAAGGAAACAGCACCAGATCGCCCACCTGCACATCCACTATCTGGCTCGGAAAGTCGCCATGCAGTCTCGGATAATCGTCGCCATCGGTGCTGTACGCGAAACTGCCCTCGTGATCAGTGATCCGCTCCGGCAGCTTGAGGTAGACGCAGCCGCTGATCCAGCCTTCCTCGTGGATGTGCGAGCCCAGGTATCCGCCTTTCTTCATGCGCAGATACCAGGAGCTGGTAAATTCGATTTCTCGAGGAAAATCCACGATCAGCCGATCGCTGGTGCCTGCGTAATGCTGCCGGTATTCGACGATCTTTTCGCGGATTAAGGCCGCGAGTTGCTGAAAGGATTGCTCGGAGCGCAACAGCAAATTTCCGGCCGACTGTATGCCGTAATACAACCGTCCCTGCTTCCTTTCGGCGATGGCCAGATGCTGAATGTCGTGCAGCAGTTCCTGAAGCAGCGGATTGTCGGGATCGGTCAATTCATCGATGTGCGTATGCCGCACATAGTCCATTGGCGACGCGCAGAAAGGGTAAGGATTTTCCTGGTGAAAATTGGTGGCGTAATGGGTCGATAAAGTCCCTAGAAGAACGGTTGTTGTCCGGGCATTGGCGGTCAGCGCGTCGAAGCGCTGCTTGAACAGTTCGAATTGACTGGTTTTGTACAAACATTGCAGCGCCCTTTCTTTGCTGTCGGCAAAGTCGGAGGCCTCGAAATAAGGGATGGCGTCATTGAGCCGGCCGGCAAGGCACAGATATTCGCCCAGGTTGTATTTGGCGCGGTCGTGATCAGGCTGAACCTCAATGGCCTTTTTATAGCAGCGAGTCGCTTCATCCATCTCGCCGCGGTCGCGCAGCGTTTCGCCAAGCGAGTTCCAGGCCTCGGCAAACTGAGGGTCCAGACCGACGGACTCCCGAAACTGCCGGACCGCTTCCTCGTGCTGTCCCAGTCCGTACAGGACCGCCCCGAGGTTAAAATGCCCGCGCGCATCGGCATTGAGCGCCAGCGCCCTGCGGTAGCATTGCGCGGCTTCTTCAAGCTTGCCCTGCTGCTGCAGGATTGTGCCGAGATTGCCCAGCGCCGCAAAAAAGCCGGGTTCAAGGGCAATCACCTCTTGATAATGCTGTGCCGCTTCGTTCAACAGGCCCTGGCCCTGCAGCAAAGTGCCCAGATTGAAATGAGCGACCGTCAAAGCCGGCTTGAGCTGCAGCGCTTTACGATAACTGGCTATGGCTTCTTTGACATCATTGAGTTGGGTGAAAAGCACGCCGAGATTGAAATGAATTTCAGCGATACGCGGATCGATGGCCAGCAGTTTCCGGAAACTGGCCACCGCTTCACGGTACTTGCCCTGGCCTTGCTGGCAAAGCCCGAGTATGTTGTACAGGATGGGCGCTTTGGCATACTTGCTTAGCATTGATTGCGCCGTCGCTTCGGCTTGTTGCAAACGCCCGGCCTGAAAGAGCTGGTGCAAGGCCTGCAATTCAGCGGGAGAAGGTTGTTTTGCTTGCTTCGGCTGCGTTTTCATCGAAAATCAACTCAATCGTGGTAACAAATGAGCGGATTCTAACGTAATGCGAGAGGGCTGTCAGCCGTCTTTACGCGCCCGTTTAACGCTCGTTTCAGCTATGACCTGGTCTTGCTGTATCGGGAAACAAAAAGCCAGTATCCGCTTTTAGGATTGCGGAAACAGGCTTAAACTTGAAATCAAAACTGGCGTGCAGGCAGAATCATGCTGAATAAAATAGTAAGCGGCGGACAGACAGGCGCCGACAGAGCGGCCCTGGATGCCGGCATCGAACTGGGCTTTCCGGTTGGCGGTTATTGTCCGGCCGGCAGGCTGGCGGAAGACGGTGAAATCGATGCCCGGTATCCGTTGACGGAACTCGGCGGCGGGTACCGGCAGAGAACCCGGAAAAATGTCGACATCTCGCACGGCACTGTCATTTTCTATGATTCAGCGCCGCATGGCGGCACAGAACAGACGCTGGCGTTTTGCATGCAGTTCCATAAGCCTTATAAGCTCATCGATATCAGTCTGGTGGGTTGCGGCCTGGCATCAAAGGTTATCTGTGATTTCATCGAAAGCCATCATATTGCCGTCCTGAATGTGGCTGGCCCGAGGCAGAGCAGTTGCCCCGCCATTTATGCTTATGTCAAAGAAGTCATTAAAAATGCCATCAAGCAGTCGGACTGAGAAATATCAAGAAAATCCGTAATTTATCCCGCCATAGTGGACAATAAACGTCCGAATCTGGCATTATGCCGCCTCACTACGCCTTGTATTCCGCAAGGTTGAAACAAACTGTATAAGGTAAAGCAATGAGTAACCTCCCAAAATGCCCGGCATGCGGCTCGGAATTCACTTATGAAGACGGCGATATGTATATCTGCCCTGAATGCGCGCACGAGTGGCCAAAAGGCGAGACGGCCGAAACCGGTTCCGATGAGTTGGTGGTCAAGGATGCCAACGGCAACATACTGCAGGACGGCGATAGCGTCACCGTCATCAAGGACCTCAAAGTCAAGGGTTCATCCTCAGTGGTCAAAGTCGGCACCAAAGTCAAAAATATCCGCCTGGTCGAAGGTGATCATAACATCGACTGCAAAATCGACGGCATCGGCGCCATGAAGCTTAAATCGGAGTTTGTTAAGAAGAGCTGATAGGCCCGGTTAATCGAGCGCGATCGACGCAGCTTCTTGGGTGCGCATCGATCGCGGTTGATGCGCTTCACTGCATTGCCTGCTTTGGGTCATCTCATCCTATTATTGATCCGGCCCTTGAAAGTGTTAACTCCGTTCGCCTTGAGCGTGTCGAAAGGCGGCAGGGCTTCGGCCCTCTCGGCCCGAACGGTTCAAAGATCATGGGACTGGATCAATAAGCTGAGCGCTGCCTCCTTCCAGTTGTGAATGTAGGTGCGTCGTTATCACTTGCCATGGCCGTTGCCGTTGCCGTTGCCACCGCCATTTCCACCGCCATTTCCACCGCCATTACCACCACCGTTTCCACCACCGTTTCCACCACCGTTTCCACCACCGTTTCCACCGCCATTGCCATTGCCATTGCCATTGCCATTGCCATTGCCATTGCCATTGCCATTTCCAGCACCTGCACCTGCACCGCCACCACCAGCACCAGCACCTCCACCTCCACCACCTCCGCCAGCGCCTCCACCTGTCACCAATAATGCCACGCCCGATTTAACCGGATCGACCTCGGCGATATACGAAGTAAGCTGTACGGTTTGGGTGGCGTTTCTCGGATCTGTCCAAGTCACTTTGACGTTAAGTTGCTTGCAATTGACAGAATTGGCGCAGTCATCGACCGTCCAGGTCCGGGTAAAAGTGCTGTTGGCACCGACGGCAGTATCGTTATCCGATCCCGAATAACTGATATAAGAATTTTGATTGGCGAAGCCGCGCAGTTGTTCTATTTTGTCTTGCGCCAGATTCAAGGCATGGGTTTTCATGCGGCTATCTGCACTGCTGATCAGCGTAATGCCTTGCAATCTAGCCATTCCCAGCATCGCCACCGCCAAGATCAGTGCGGAAATCAATGCTTCTAACAAGGTAAAGCCTCCCTGAGAAGCATGCGGCAATTTTTTCATGGTCATTTTCCTTTAAAAGTCTTTCCAGGTTCCGGGAATGCGTGTGGCATCGTCCATGCCTATATTGAATACAGTATTTAAGTCAGTACCGTAATCAACTTCTATAAACTGTGTGTTGGCATTGGGTTTATTAACGTCGCCTTCCCAAATGACCGAACCGTAAATAGTTGCGCCCCCCCAGCCGTTAGCATCGCATTCAGCCCCCGATTCAAAATAAATGATGCCGTATATCGTGATTGTCCCATTAAATCTCGGGCAACCTCTGGTACTGGGGATAATTAAAAGGATCGGTTTATAGGGTGCGCCTATGGTGAGGGAATCAACACCCGTGTCGGAACATGTACCGGTCATGCTGCCATTATTGATTGGACCATCGTCATCGATCACATAAATAGAGGGCGAAGAGATAGCGGGGCCGCAGGGTATAGAGTCAGGGCCAGAGTAAACATGGCCGGCATCGGTGGCTCTTGTAAAAGCTTCCATGAAATCCATTTTGAATCTGCTGTTCCAGGCACAGTGAGCATCGGGGCAACCGGAGAAAAAGCCGCGGTTAAATGTCGTTCCAGCACCTTCCTCGCCGAAATCCTTGATGCCGTTGCCATTGGCATCATTCCAGGCTGTAACATCCAGATGCCCTTGCGGCAAGCAGCCTTCAGTAGCTGCACTGCCACTGAGAACGGCATTGTTTGAGGCATTGAGCACAAACGTATCGGGCGTGCCGACTGGCGCACCGGTAATGCACCCTGCTATCACCCACGGGGGCGGCATGGGCAACCCGGGCTCGAACAATTCTAAGGCAACCTGTTTAACAAAGGCTTCCGAGGTCGCGGCAATGCTGCCATCATTAACGCCTTGCGCTATCGAGGTGATTTTGATCGAGTCGATGCCTTTTGTGTAAGTCAATGTGTAGACATAGCTCTCTCCCGTCGATGAGCCAGTCACCGTCGTTAAGGCCGTTGGGCATCCCAGCGGCAATGATCCTGAGGAACAGGTGACGGTATTAGGAAGGCTATTGTGTTTTGCCCAGCCTATGCCGTATTCCAGCCCGGCCTCGGCCGCCTCCTGCACTTCGCGGGCCCGCAGATCATTGCCGGTAACTTTCTGCTCCATAAGACCGGTTCGCGCCGTGGTCAATGAAATAACGGCCATGATTATCGCCAGCATCATCACAACAAATAATGTGGCGGCGCCCTGCTGGCGGGCTTTTAGGTTGAAATTCGGAAATCTCATGACTCACTCTATAGTTTGAAGCGATTAAGGAATCGGGGCCAGATATTTGTCGTTGCGCACCCGCACCTGTTCGGTGATGGTTTGCGTGACGGCATTGTCGTCGCGTAAACGGCCGGTCAATGTAATAGTGATATTGCGCACGTATAGGCAGGCAGGATCGGGGCTGCCGTCACGGGTGCAGGTGTTGCAGACCTCGCCGCTATCGCAAAAGCCGTTATCATTGTCATCCCCATAAGGAATGCCATCGGTATCGGCGGTTTCCGAGACGCCATCGCCGTCATCATCATTGGCCATGCTGCTGACGTTGAGGGTTGTTGAGATCAGATTGAACGTCAACCCGGTGATTTCCACTTCCGATTCGGTGATGGACTCCCAAGCGCCATCATCGCAGCTTGCATTGGTTGTGCCACTGGTACGCATTTCCAGATCGCCACCATTGTTTAATCGGAAACCGAGTCTTTCATTATCATCAACCGTCGGCGGCATTTCGTCTAAAACACCATCAGTATTAGGATCTTCATCACGATTATAGGCATAGACGATACAGCTGCCTGTGGTAGTGGTAATACTACCAGTAGTAGAGGTACTGCCAGGGTTATAGACCGCCAGTTCAGTGGTTCCGCCAAAAAAAGGATTGTCTTGCAGCGAAGCCAAATTAGTCGCAGGGTCAGATGTCACAAACCCTGCCCGTCGGATGTCGCGCTCTATGATATCCATCATGGCACGCATATCCTGATTCAGACGGCTGAGTTTAATGTTATCGGATTGCCCTCTGACCGAAGTGACAAAAACACTGATGCCAGCGGCAACAATAATCAAGCCGATCAGCATACCGATCAGCAGTTCAATCAGTGTCACACCGGTTTGCTGTTTATGGATTATTAACATGTTTCGTAGCCTCCCATTGAACCGCAAATCCGTGCGCGACCCAGCGTGCTGACTTTGACTTCGGCGCTAAAGTTGCTGGAAGTGATTGTGACTGTGCCGTTATTGGGATTGATGCCTCGTGTCGGATCAAAAGTGGTATAGGCAACGCCACCGGCGAAACTGGCCGATGATAAGGTTGTTGCGGGGAAATTGCTGCCGTTGACGGTTTTGAGCAGTGCGTTGCTGCCGGCGGGATCGACATGGACGGTATAACTCCATGAACTGCCAGGAGTGAAAGTGACTCTGACTTTTTTATTGCGCTTAATCGCTTCGGCCCGCGCCCAGCGCAGATCGGCTAACATGGCTTCAGCCGCGCCGGTGATGCGTTGTTTGTCGAGAGCGGTGCCGAATGAAGGAACGGCAAGCGCCGCCAGGATGGCGATAATGGCAATAACTATCATTAGCTCAAGCGACGTGAAGCCTGAACCCTTTAATTTTTTATAGGCCTTTTTTTCGTTTTTCATAATTCATAGATGCATATCGGTTTTTGACGAATTCACTAAGCATTACTTAAAGCGTCTTGTTTAAGTAAGATTGCTTCTGTGCCAGCAGTAGCAAAAAAGTCGCCGACCGGAATTTGCGCTCAGCGAAAGACCGCGCCTTCGTGCAATGCAAAAAATAAAGCGTGTTAAAGGTTACTTTACGCATCATCTAAATCCTTTGTAACAGTCAGAATCTTCCAACAGGTTTGCTCCCTGGTTGCGCTGGGCTCTGAGTTATTTGTTCTCCGGTATCATTGGTATCTACTGGAGAATCTGCCCGGTACATATGCCGCCAGGCAAATAAGCCGGAATACGACAAACAATTAAGAGCACAATCACCTTAATTCAAACGCTAGTTAAAAGCCGTGATCATCTTCACGTTTAAGAAATATTTAAGAAAAATTTAAGATTTATTAAGATACATAAAGAAAAAGGCCGGGCCTGGCCAATGTGTTCATCCCAACGGCATATTGTTCAGCCGTCTCGTGGCTGTCGAGCGGCATCACGGCAAAAACTGAATGCGCCTGGGGGAATGGCCCTGGTTCCGGCGGGCTTTGGCAAATTCAGCAACCGTCTTTTGGTGGGCAATTTCGGCGATGGCAGGAGGAATGCCTTTGACCTGGCGGCCGGGGAGTTTATCGGCCAGCTGGAATCTACCGATAATGTTCCCGTTCGGATTGAAGGCTTGTGCGGATTCGCCTTTGGCAACGGCTTCCTGACTCGGCCGGTCAATACCCTGTTCTTTACCGCAGGGCCGGGTGATGAGCGGCACGGAGTCTATGGCCGCCTTGATGTGCAGTCACATGACAATCTGTACCGAAAATGACGATACAAATTGAGACGCTTCCAGGTGATTTGTCATCGGTGGGATGGCTGGATGTTCTAGTTGACAGTGTGCGCTGATATCCAAAGAACCCATCGACACCCTTGATGCGATTCACTGTGTTCAACTCATCCCATCTGGCTGCGTTGCTCCTTGCGCCCTATTGGATTATCCCCGCATAAGCCCTATGGATGTGGCTTATGCGGAGAAAATGACGGGATCATTTCCTGCCGATGCAGTGGTCGGCGCATCCTGTCAGACTACATTAAAGTCCCTGCTGACTTTTACGTCTAGCGCCAAGCAAACCTAATAATCCTGAACCGAAAAGCCAGACTGCGGCAGGAACGGGTACTGCACTGGGAGCATTCTCATACTCTACATAATATCCGGTTATCCAACTGTCAGCTGACGCAATATCATTCCATTGGTTGTTAGACCATTTCATCAGATAATTTTCGCCGCCGCAGCAATTATTGGGTTCCCCTCCTGCCCAGTTTGTATAAGACCACGTTTCCCCGGTTATCCATTCCCATATCCCTTCATGTCCTGCATCAGCGGCGCCCAAGTAACCAAAAGCGTTACTCGCTATAGATGATATGAACTGATCTTCGCCGGCATCTGCAACAGTAGCCAAATGTCCATTCACTCCATTGTGAATGGAGCCTGCAGCGCCGCTCACTGCGTCATTCCAACTAATAACTCCAGTACTAATAAAATCATACCAGTGGCCATTGCCAGCATATTGCACCGGCGCGGCATTCGCCGAACCCACTGAAGCCAACAGTGCAATACTGCTCAATAAAACTAACTTCTTCATAACTATTACCTTTAATTCCGTTTATAATTCAAAACATTAGCAGCCTGTAAGAGACTGCCGCACAACTGCACATTACTTAATGCAGGGCTTGAGTATAGTAGCAGAATATTTTCAAAAATATGAGAAAGTTCACAGAAAAACCCGGGACTACACAATTGACAATTTCAATTCCATATGTTAGTAAAAATTTGCTGACTATCATCTGTTACGATACGCATTGAGTATATTGTTGGGATTCAATCCATCGGGAATTTCGAAAATGGCGCGCAACTTTTTCACGGCATAAAGGTACGCACTACACCTGTTCATTAAAATCAAGTCCGCGTTCCTCGCCGTCTTCAATAATCAACGCGTGTTTCAACACGCCTTTGTCATCATATTGATAGCGGTGTTCGGATTCGACTTCGCCGTACACGATCTTTTGGCAGACCCGCAGGCGGCCCAGAGTATCAAAATAGCCGCGATAAAAGGTGTTGCGATTGTTCAAGCCGGCTTCAGTCAGTTCATTGACCAGTTTTAACGGCAGTTTGACGCCACTGTAGCTGACGAAATGGCGGCAGATAAGCGAGGGTTCCTGATTCATGCAGTTACTGTTAAGAAAATAAATGGATGGCGATAATTTCCAGCGTCCGGTCCAGCGGCAGATTTTCATTTTCGCCGATGATATTGTGTTCCGGAATCGGGTATTTCAAGTCGACGCCGTAGCATCCGCGGTTCTGGGCAAACGTGTAGACATAGACAGACAGGGTCGGATCATCGGTCAGGCAAAGCTCGACCGCCTGACGGTTTGGATCTGAGGCTTTCAATGCCAGCGTGTTCTCACCGTACAGACGCACCAGTTCCAGAAGCAACAGCTTCAGCGCGATATCCTTATCGACAGCCCAAACGTTGACCATGGCTAAAGCTTTTTCAGCACGATCGGTCTGGTGCAGTGGCTCAACAAGAACCGCCTCTGCAGTCTGTTGATCAGCCGCATCGAAAGCAAAAGGCCGAGCAAGGCGCTGCCGGCTGTCCACAGTTCGACGCCGGCGCTGGCATCGGGCAACAGCCAATTGGTCATGCCGGCGCTGGCGAACATGGCTATCAACGGCAACAGATACAATAACAATGAGGCTTTCAGCACCCAGACTTCATCGATGGCGACGATGACTTCATCGCCCACATGCAGATTGATCCGGCTGTCGACGGCAACGGCTTTTTTGCCGACCACGCTGCCGATTGCCGACGTCGAGCACGAAGCTTTTTGCCTGCAGCCCGCGCAGGCTCCGTCCTGCCGGCTTTCGACCCAGACCTGATGATTTTCTGTTTTTACGACGACGGCTAATTCTTCGATCATGGTTTTGCTCCAATTAATTGGTATTGGAGAGGCAGTTCACTATAGGGGCGTATCACCCTGGGGAGATAAATTCGCCCCTACATGGCCGCCAGCCCCTTAACCCTGTATCTGCAACAGGCCCGAATCAGGGCGCGTCTGCTTCGCCTGCCACTCATCAGGCGTATAGGCTTTGACGCTGACCGCATGCAGCTTGCCTGAGGCCAAAGGTTCCTTCAGCGTTGCCAGCACCAGCTGCTGCTCTTTTACCGGCGACAGATCCGTAAATTGCCCGCTGACGACCACTAAGGACAAGTCACAGCCGGCGCCTTCGATAACAACCTGCGCATCCGGTAGTCCTTGACGCACCAACGCTTCAACCTCGGCGACGCTCAACGTATCGCCTTCCGACTGCGCGTCTTTGGCGACCGCCTGCTGCAGCAGCGGCGACAGACTGCCCTCGTTGGCCATAGCTTCAATGATATCGCAGCCGCCCACCAGTTCGCCGTTCACGAACAATTGCGGATAAGTCGGCCAGTGAGAGATGCCCGGCAGCTTTTCGCGGATGAAAGGCGCCTCCAGCACGTTGACATAGGCATAAGCGACGCCGGTCTTGTTGAGAAAGTCGATGGCCTTGGCCGAAAACCCGCACTGCGGATTGGCCGGTATGCCTTTCATGTAGATGATGATCGGGTTGGATGCCAGTTGCTGGCGGATTTTGTCTTCGGTTTTCATGGTATTCCCGTGTTTCCTTTGTGGGGGCGACTTTAGTCGCCCGAGCTTCGTAAAGCCGCCGTTATGACGCCTGCTGTCTGATCTTGACCGCTTCTTTCCTGATCACTTTGATTTCGCCTTCGCCCCTGACGGTGGCCGCATCGATGACGCACTGCTCAACATCGTCGCGAGAGGGGATCTCAAACATGGTCTTTCTGAGAATCTGCTCCATGATGCTGCGCAGCCCGCGCGCGCCGGTTTCCCGCTCGATGGCTTTGTTGGCGATTTCAACCAGTGCCTCCTGCTCGAATTTCAGCTCCACGCCCTCGTACGCGAACAGTTGCTGATACTGACGGACCAGCGCATTCTTGGGTTCGGTCAGAACCTGTATCAAGGCGTCCACATCCAGCGGCTCCAGCGGCGCCAGCACCGGAAAGCGGCCGATGAATTCGGGGATCAGGCCGAACTTGCGCAGATCGCTGGGCTGCGTGGCGTTGAGCATCTCTTCCAGAGCCGGCTTCTTGTTCGGGTTATTGACGGCGGCATGGAAGCCGATGGCCGTATCGGTGGGCACGAGGCGCCGCTCGACGTGCCTTTCCAGGCCCGGAAACGAGCCGCCGGCGATGAACAGGATATTGCGCGTATCAATGATCGTATCGGCGCCATCCTTGCCGCGGCCCTTGGACGGCACTTTGACCTGCGAGCCTTCGACCAGCCTCAGCAACGCCTGCTGCACGCCCTCGCCGGAAACGTCGCGCGTGCCGGTCTGCTGTTCCGGGCTGCGCGCGATTTTGTCGATCTCATCGAGGTAGACGATGCCCCATTCGGCATTGCCGATATTGCCATTGGCCACATCCAGCAGCCGGACCAGGATATTTTCCACGTCGTCGCCGACATAGCCGGCCTGCGTCAGCGTCGTGGCGTCGGCCACCACAAACGGCACGCCGACGATCTTGGCCAGCGTGCTGGCCAGCAGGGTCTTGCCGGTGCCGGACGGTCCGATCAGCAGGATGTTGGACTTGCCGATCTCCACGTCCTTGTCGAACTCGCCCAGGCCCGCATCGCCACTGACGTGCTTGAGCCGCTTGTAGTGGTTGTAGACCGCGACCGACAGGATTTCCTTGGCCAGATGCTGGCCAATGATGTACTGATCCAGATATTCCTTGATCTTGGCCGGAATCGGCAGCGGTCCCTGCATTTCCGCCAGCTCCTTGCGCCGGCTCCAGCTCGATATGACCTGGCTGGACAGCAAGACACAGGCCTCGCAGATGGTGCCTTCGGCGCCGGCGATCAACGGCACGGAAGCCGATTGTTCGATACCGCAAAAAGAACAGTGTCTGGTTTCTTTATCCGCCATAACTTTTTCCCTCCGTTTCGGCGACCGGCAAACTGGCCAGCCAGGCGCGCTGGCAGTTGCGTCTATAGCGCTCCTTCATCAGCTGGCGTATTTTCGGCGTCGCGTTTTTTAATGAGATGGTTTCCGCCCGGTGTATCTGTTTACAGAGCAGGACATGGAAACCGATTTCCGATTCCAGAACCTGGCTGACTTCGCCGGCCTTCATGCTGAACAGCACGGCGTCCAGTTCGGGATACAGCTTACCGCGCGGCACCTTGCCCAGCGTCCCCCCGTTCAGGGAGGTCGGGCATTCCGAATACTTCAGGGCCAGCTCGGCGAATTTATGCGGCTTTTTTAGCAGTCTCGCGCGGACATCCTGAATGCGGTCCCAAGCATTCTCGCGCGTGTTTTCGGGAAAATCCGGATTGATGCTGATGAAGATGTGGCTGACTTCGCGCAGCTCCGGCCGGTTGAATTGCTCGGCGTGCAGATGGTAGTAAATGCCGATTTCTACTTCACTGACTTCGGGCGAACGCGCGGCGATCTTCTCCAGCACGGCATTGACCTTGCATTGCCGGTACAATGCCGCACGCAGGGCCTCCTCGGTCAGCCGGTTTTTCGCCAGCTCGCTCAGGAAAGCGCTCTCGTCTTCGTAACGGTCGCGGATTTCCTGATAGGCCGCCTGCCATTCGCGCTCGGGAATGATCACGCCAGCCGCTTCCGGCGCATTCAGCACCCGGCTTTCCAGCCGGTATTCGTTCCTGGCCTGCGCTTCGGCCTGCTGCAACTGGGTCGGGTCCAGCTTGTCCGGCGCTTTCCTAAACAGCGCCAGCGAGGAGCGGAGCAACGCATAGGGTTCTGTCCGGGCAGCTTTTTCAACGGTTTCCATAGTCAACCCTCCGGCTCGTTAAAGGTTTCGGGATGGGCGGGTTCCAGCGCCGATTCCGGCACTTGCAGCATCCGTCCGGTAAAATTGACGTGGTACTGGATCATCTCGTTGTCCCTGATCACTTTGAAAATCTCTCCCTGCGTGCCTTTGGGATACAGGATTTGGCCCTGCATGCCGAGATCGACTGCGCAGACCACCTGGTCCCTGAACTCGAAACGACTGGGATTCCAGGGGTCGTCGGCGCTGATCAGTTCCTCCAGGCGGCAGCCGACCATGCGGCCGTGATTGAGAAAATGCACCGTGAAGATGACCTGGTCCTGCAGGAAAGTGCCGACCTCGACCACGTTGCCGACGCTGCCGCGCCGGATCAGCAGATGGCCCACCTCCAGGCCCGGATAGGTGCCGTCGTTGCGGATGTTGCGCGTTACGCGCACCGCTTCGCCGTATTCAAACCGGCCTTCGTCAAAGCGTTCGGGGTTCATGTTTTTATATCGCTCAGTGAAACAAACGCAGTCTGCGGCTGGCCCATGGAAAAGACCTTGAACACTTTTTCGGTCTGGGCGTCGGATTCGACGAAATCCTGGTAGGCGCGCATCAGCAGCCGGCTGTACACGGCCCGTTTGGCTTCTTCGTCATCCGGCATGCTGTCTCCGGCTTTTTGCAGGTAGTCATGGAAACGTTGCAGGATGTGCAGGCGGTTGACGTGCACAACGCGCTGATCGTATTCCAGCTCGAAATACTGCAGGAAGTCTTCGGCTGATTCCAGCTCTTCCATTTCTTCTTCGAAACTCATCGTTTTTCTCCAAATATTCAAATAGGCCCAACTAATGAGGTGTCCTGAAACAGCAGGTATAACGCCAGCAGGACGAACAGTGCTGTCGTTGTCACGGTCATCAGCATGGAATAGGGTTTTTCGTTTGACTTCGACATGACCGTCTCCTAAACAAATTAACCACGAAGTAGGGTACGCACCGCGTACCTTTCTAAAACTTGATTGTTCATTACGACTCTCAAAAGGTACGCAATGCGTACCCTACAACTAATGAGATCAGTGCATGTGTAGGGGCGAATTCATTCGCCCAGGGCGATTGAATTCGCCCTACAGCGCCGCGACTCCGGCCTCATCCCTACACTGCTGCAGCAATTCCAGCAATCCTTTCGCACCGATGCGGTCCATGCGGTCCAGCTCGACCAGCTTCTCGAAAACCGCCTGGCTTTCATCCAGCCGGTGCAGGCGCATGTTCAGAAAGCCGATGGCTTTCAGGGTGAACAGATACAAGCGGACCCTTGTCAGCGAATCGGGCGGAACCGCATCGATATGGCTCTGCCGCAGATCGCGCCAGTCTTCAGGAAAACCGGTCATGAGCCTGACCACGTCCAAAGCCTTGCCGGTTGCGCTGAGAGCGTCTTCCAGCCGGTGCTGGTAGTAGTAAAAACGGTTCAAGGCCACCAGCACGTTCAGCGATTCCGGCGCCAGAAAATAAGCCCTCAACAAGGGCAACTCGGCCTCTCGGCTATAGTCTTCGGACGCCTGCCTGATCAGCCCCTCGACCTCGGGCGCATCCGGCCGGTCGAAGTACAGATCCTTGGCTTCAAAATCGAGCAGATCCATTTATTCCCCCACCGCACGCTTGATGACGATTTCCTGCTCGGCCGCGCAGAGGCTTTCGGCTTCACACGCCTCGCAATGTTGCTCGTGCAATACTTTACTGACTTCGGTCTGCCGGGCTTCCAGCTCGTCGATGCGCTCCATCAGGCAACTGATGGCTTTGCCGACCGGATCGGGCACCAGATGGTGGTCCAGATCGATGCCGTGCCGGTTCTGTATCTTGGTGCCCTTGCTCTGGATGACGCGGCCGGGAATGCCGACGACCGTGCAGCAGGGCGGCACGTCCTTGACGACCACGGAATTGGCGCCGACGCGCACGTTGTCGCCCAGCGTGATGGCGCCCAGCACCTTGGCGCCGGAACCAACCAGCACATTGTCGCCGAGCGTGGGATGGCGTTTTTCCTTGTTCCAGGTCGTGCCACCCAGCGTCACGCCGTGATAGAGCGTGACGTCGTTGCCGATGACTGTGGTTTCACCGATCACGACGCCGAGGCCGTGGTCGATGAACAGGCGCCGGCCTATGGTGGCGCCCGGATGGATATCGACATTGGTCAGCATCCGGGCAACCGAGCCGAGGATTCTGGCCGGCAATTTCCAGCCCGCCTTCCACAACCGGTGATTGACGCGGTGAAACAATGTCGCGTGTACGCCCGGGTAGGTCAGCAGGATTTCCCAGACACTGTGCGCAGCCGGATCGCGGGCGAACACGCAATGGACATCTTCCCGCCATTGCGCTATCAGGCTCAGCGGCGCTTCCAGGCGCTTATCTATTGACACGGCAGCCATCAGCTCAGGCTCCAGCCGGTTTTGCCCGGCACCGCCAGGCCCGGTATTCTGAAAAAGGAACCCGGATAGCGGTCATCGCCCTGCTCTCGTCTTTGAGGCTCTGCCGGCAGCGTTTGTCCGGGCCTGTCCGCGGTCTTTTCCGCTGAGGGTTGTTTGGCTTGATCATTCATAGCAATATCCTCCGGAGAGATTTTGATGAAACCGGTCCAGGTCGGCAGCGGTCGGCGAACGTTTAGTACGGCTGACGAACTGCCGGACCTGCATCAGCAATTGCTGCGCCTGCAGGCGCGTCAGCTGTATGCCCAGTTGCTGATAGGCATGCATGACGCCGCGCGTGCCCGAATGCTTGCCCAGGACCAGTTGGTGGCGGCGTCCGACGATGGCCGGATCGACGCCCTGATAATTGTTCGGATCTTTCAGCAGGCCATCGACATGGATGCCCGCTTCATGGCTGAACACGTCCCTGCCGATCAGGCTTTTGCGGCTGCCGATGGCATCGCCCGACGCTTTGGCGACCTGCTCCGACAAGGCCGTGAAGTGGGTCAGGTCGATGCCCGTTTCAAAGCCGTATAACTGCTTCAGGCCGACCACGACTTCTTCCAGAGCGGCATTGCCGGCCCGCTCGCCCAATCCGTTGACGGTCGTATTCAGATGCGTGGCGCCGGCCAGCGCCGCGGCCAATGTATTAGCGGTCGCCAGCCCCAGATCGTCGTGGGCATGCATTTCGATTTCCAGATCGGTTGCGGCACGCAAGCGCTTGATTGTTTCAAACACGCCGAACGGTTCCATGATGCCGACCGTGTCGGCAAAGCGGATGCGGCTCGCCCCTGCCGCTTGCGCGGCTTCGGCCATTTGCAGCAGAAAGCCGGTATCGGCGCGCGAGGCATCTTCCATGCCGACGCAGACCTCCAGGCCCAGATCGCGCGCCTCGCGCACGCAGGAAGCGATGGTCTTCAGGACCCATGGCCTGCTTTGTTTCAGTTTGTTCTCAATATGCTGGTCCGATGCCGAAATCGACAGATCGACCTTATCGACATTAAGGTTCAGGCAGGCCCGCAAATCCTCTCGCCGCATCCTGGACCAGACCAGCAGCTTGGCGGGCAATCCCAGGGCCGCGATAGCCTTGATCTCGTCACGCTCAAGCTCGCCCATGGCCGGAATGCCGATCTCCAGTTCCGGCACGCCCAAAGCCGCCAGCTTAGCGGCAATCGCCAGCTTCTCATCCAGCGAAAAGGCGACGCCGGCCGATTGCTCGCCGTCCCTGAGCGTGGTGTCGTCAATGATGATGGTGCGAGATTGAGCTTTCATAATTCACGTAGGGTACGCATCGCGTACCATTTGTTGGGTTTTAATTAAGGTACGCAATGCGTACCCTACATTTCCTATCATGCATAGGTCGGCTGGAACGCCTGTTCGGGATTGGCGACCGGCCCGTTGCCGTCCCAATAAGGCGACAGCTTGCGCAATGTCGCGGCGATGTCGGGCATCACTTTCAAGACCTCGTCGACTTCCGCCATCGTGTTGTAGCGCGAGAACGAGAAGCGGATCGTGCCGTGCGCGGCCGTATACGGGATGTTCATGGCACGCATCACATGCGAAGGCTCCAGCGATCCCGAGGTGCAGGCCGAGCCGCTGGAAGCGGCGATGCCGGCTTTGTTGAGCAGCATCAGGATGGCCTCGCCCTCGATGTATTCAAAGGCGATATCGGTGGTATTGGGCAAGCGGTTGTCGATGTCGCCGGTGATGAAGCAGTTCGGGATCAGCCCTACGATGCCCTGCTCCAGGCGGTCGCGCATGGCTTTGACGTAAGTGTTCTCGTACTCGATATGCGCCAGCGCCAGTTCGCAGGCTTTGCCGAGGCCGACGATGGCCGCCGAATTCTCGGTGCCGGCGCGCCGTCCGCGTTCCTGATGGCCGCCGCGCAGCAGCGGACGGAAACGCGTGCCGCGCCGCAGGTACAAGACGCCGATGCCTTTGGGCGCATGCAGCTTGTGGCCGGACAGCGACAGCATGTCGATCTTGGTGTCCTTCAGCATCATCGGAATCTTGCCTACCGCCTGGACCGCGTCGGTATGGAACATGACGCCGGCGGCATGGGCCATTTCGGCCATTTCCACGACCGGGAACAGCGTGCCGGTTTCATTGTTGGCCCACATGACCGAAACGATGGCGACTTTATCGGACAGCAGTTTTTTGTAAGCGTCCAGATCCAGGCGCCCGATGTTGTCCACGGGCATGCGATGAATCGTGTAGCCTTCCTTTTCCAAATGCTCGCACAGGTTCAGGATGGCCGGATGCTCGACGGTTGTCGTGATGATTTCCTTTCGGTCCGGCTGCGCCTTGATGGCCGACAGGATGGCCGTCGAGTCGGATTCGGTGCCGCAGGACGTGAAAATGATCTCCGAATCGTGCTCGCAGCCCAGCAGTTCCTGAACCTGATGGCGCGCTTGCTTGATGCCCTTGGCGACACCGTCGGCGAACCGGTGTATGGACGACGGGTTGCCGAACTGTTCGGTGAAATACGGCAGCATTGCATCGACCACGAGCGGATCGACGCGCGTGGTGGCATTGTTATCGAGATAGATGGCGTTCATGAGTTACGCTCCTGCCGCGGCGGCTTTAGGCATTTGTGAGGCCGGGACGACCTTGATGTATTCACCCAGCGTTTCCATGAGCCGTTGCTGAATGCCGGCCACCGTCATGGCGGCCATCTGGCAGCCATTGCAGGCGCCGGTCATGTTGACGTAAGCGGTGTTGCCGATGACCTCGACTAACTCCACGTTGCCGCCGTCAGCCATCAGCTGCGGCCTTAACTTATCCAGCACCTCTTCGATTTTCTTGATGCGCTGCAGGTTGGTCATCGGCGCTTTGGTCTTGGCCAATGCGGCCACCTCGATCGGCGCGGCGTTCGGGTCGAATTTTTCGCCCCGCTCGGCCAGCACTTTCGCCAGGATGCCTTCGATGTCTTCATGGCAGGCCGCACAGCCGCCGCCCGCTTTGGTGAAGTTGGTGACATCCTCGACCGTGCGCAGGTTATTGGCTACGACCATTTCCTCGATCATGACGGCATCGATCGCAAAGCATTTGCAGATCAGCGCGCCTTCTTCATGATCGTCCTTCCATTCTTCGCCTCGGTAGTTCGCGACAGCGGCCTGAAGGGCTTCGCGCCCCATGACCGAGCAGTGCATTTTTTCGGGCGGCAGGCCGTCCAGTTCATTGGCGATGTCCTGGTTGGTGACTTTCAGCGCCTCATCCAGCGTCATGCCTTTGATGATTTCGGTCAGCACTGAGGATGACGCGATCGCGGAACCGCAGCCGAAGGTCTGAAAACCGGCGTCCTCGATGATCTCGGTTTCTTCGTTGACTTTCAATGTCAGCCTGAGCGCGTCGCCGCAACTGATCGAGCCCACTTCGCCGACCGCATTGGCATCGGCGACAGCTCCGGCATTTTTAGGGTTGAAAAAATGTTCTTGGACTTTTTCTGAGTAATCCCACATCGTTTAATCCTCCAGAAGCTATTGATTAGGGCTGTTTACGAACACGTATTGAACGATGTGCCGCAGGCGCAACTTTTAACGGCATTTGGATTGCTGAACTTGAACCCCGACCCTTCTATGCTGTCGATAAAGTCGACGGACATGCCGTCCAGCATGGGCATACTGTTAGGATCGACGAACACCTTGACGCTGCCGCAATCGATAACGGTGTCTTCTGCGCTCTGATTTTCTTCCAGCTTCAGGCCGTATTGCAGACCCGAACAGCCGCCATCGGTTACTTCAATCCGCAAGCCGGCTGTAGGCTTGTCGGAACCGGCGATAAATCGCCCGACAGCGTTAATAGCGTTTTCAGTCAATGTAATCATGTAAGTCTCCTGAATAGGGTTGGCATCGTTCTTGTTAATACTTAAAGCAACCTGTATGCCATCACCCTTTTATTTTTTTAATGCCTTGTTTAATAAAGAAGAAATAAAGCAGGAATAATATGACGGACTGGCCAGGGCAGGTTCTAAACAGACAATCACTTGAAACTTTGTAGGCTTTGCTACAAAACAATCGGAAGCTTTGAGGAGATAACACATGAGAATTGAAGACCTTGATATAGGCGATGTTGTTTATGCAGCTCACGCGATCACCGATGACGGCTCCATGCCGAATGGCATGCACGGCCAAGTGCTGGCCGAAGCAGGGGCTCGCGGAGTCATCACCATGATCGGCCATGTGGAAGAGCAGCCGGAGCGCAGCGTTTATATAGTGCGCTTTGAAGACAGGGAAATGAATCTGGGCACCCCCATCGGGTGCTGGCCTGAAGATTTGAGACTGGAGAGTCGGCATGCGAATGCTTGGGGAAGGTTTGAATTTTCATAACCTTGTACCGTCACGAAGTCGTAGGGTAGGCATAGCCTACCTTTTCGGAGTCGTGATGAACCGTCAAGCTTTAATAAGGTACGCGATGCGTACCCTACCTGCGACAGGACGGGGCTGAAAACCCCGTCCCACTTGTGGCCAACCCTGCCTACTCACTGTGCAACAGCAAGCAATAACCATAATATGAACAAGCCAACGCAAATCGTCATTGACTACCACCACCGTACCAAGCACCATCTGGAGCACTACGCAAAAGGCCCTGAAACGCTCGACTGGGACGATCAGCCCGATCCATTCCGACGCTTCGCCGGCTGCGAATCGATGCCGCTGCCTAAACCCGGTGCCGAGCTGCCCACCCTGTTCAGCGAACTGGACAACCCGCAGGCCATCGCCCCCCAGGCATTGACGCTGGAATCGCTGGGCTTGCTGCTGGAGCTGTCCTTCGGCCTGTCGGCCTGGAAACAGTACGGACCTGATCGCTGGGCATTGCGCTGCAATCCGTCCAGCGGCAATCTGCATCCGACTGAGGCTTATCTGATCAATACAGACCGCTCATTGATGAAGCCGGGCGTTTACCACTATGCCAGCCATGACCATCATCTGGAGCGGCGCTGCCGGTTTGCCGATGATGTGGATAATGCCGGCATTTTGATCGGATTGAGCTCGGTACACTGGCGCGAAGCCTGGAAGTACGGCGAGCGGGCTTACCGCTACTGCCAGCACGATATCGGCCATGCGCTGGGTGCCCTGCGCTACGCCGCGGCGGCGCTGGGCTGGTCGGTTGAATTGCTGGCCGAATGCGCCGATGATGACATAGCCGCATTGCTGGGGCTTGACCGTCAGGATGACTTCAAGCCGGACGAACGGGAATCGCCCGACGTGCTCTGCCGCATACATACGGCTTCCGGCACAGGCACACCTTTTGAAATCGAAACTTTGTCGAAAACCCTACAATCAGCCGCGTGGTCAGGCCGGGCGAGCAGCCTGAAGGCCTACCACATGTACAAATGGCCCATCATAGACGAGGCCTCCGCTGCCGCCGCCAAGCCGCGCACCGGAGAACCACTCTGGCAGGCCGCCCCGCAGCCGGTCGTCACCTTATCCAGCCGACAGACGGCAACGGCCATTATCCGCCAGCGCCGCAGCGCCCAGCATTTCGACGGCAAAACCACCCTGCCGCTGGCCGACTTCTACCGACTGCTGAGCGCTGTCATGCCGGCCCGCAAACCGCCTTTCGATCTGTGGCGCTGGCCCGCGAAAATCCATCTGTTTTTGTTTGTACACCGCATTGAAAGCCTGGCTCCGGGCATATATGCCTTGCCTCGCGATCCTGAAGCGCTTGATAAACTGCAGAACGCCACGCTCGCCGATTTTGACTGGCAGCCCGTATCGGACATCCTGCCGCTTTATCAGCTCTACATGGGCGATTGCCGGCAGATCGCCAAAACGCTGTCCTGCCACCAGGCGATCGCCAGCGACAGCGCCTTCAGCCTGGCCATGGTGGCCGAATTCGGCTTCGGCGATCAGCCCTGGATCTACCGCCGGCTGTTTTGGGAATGCGGCCTGATCGGCCAAGCGCTGTATCTGGAAGCCGAGGCGGCAGGCGTGCGCGGCACCGGCATCGGCTGTTATTTCGATGACAGCGTCCACGAAATTCTCGGCATCAAGTCTGACCGGCTCCAGAGCCTGTACCATTTCACCGTGGGCATGCCGCTGGAAGACGCGCGGTTGCAGACTTTGCCGCCCTATAACCATTTACAGGACTAAAGAGGCGCATTAGTATTTTGACAGGATTGGGTTTATGCGCTCTAATCTGGATTAGATGCAAAAAAAGCACATCCCGCCCAGCAAATAAGCAACAATAATTAAACACAAGGTAATTCTATGAAGAGCAACAATCAAGTGGTTGACCGGCTGAATAAATTACTGGCCGGCGAATTGACCGCCATGGATCAATATTTCATTCATTCGCGCATGTATGAAAACTGGGGTTTCAATAAATTGTACGAGCGCATCAATCATGAAATGCAGGACGAGACAGGCCATGCCGATGCGCTGATCAAGCGCATCCTGTTTCTTGAAGGCGTGCCGAACCTGTCGGTCCGAAATCCTCTGGCTGTCGGCAGCACGGTTCCTGACATGCTGAAAAACGACCTCGCCCTGGAAATGCAGGTGATCAGCGCGTTAAAGGAAGCCATTGCCTATTGCGAATCGGTCAATGACTATGTCACCCGCGAAATTCTGGAAGGCATGCTGGAAGATACTGAGGACGACCATACCCATTGGCTGGAAAAGCAACTGGGCCTGATCGATAGAATCGGCCTGCAAAATTATCTGCAGTCGCAGATGTAGCCGTCAGTGCCGGGCCTGGCAGCCCAGCCGGCGCTTAGGTCAGTGTATTCTTTTATCCGTGGCGGCTTGCTCGGGCTCTGGATTATTCGTATCCAGATGCCCTTTCTTCAGCCCGCGCCTTGCCTCCTCCGCCAGTTTCTCGTAATGGTCATGGAATTCATCGAGCTGAGCCTGCTCCATTTCCTCAAGGTCCAGCAATGCGTTGTGGGCGCCTTTGGTAGCACGAATTAACTCATCAAGCTTAATCTGGATGGCCTCGGTGTCGCGGTTCTGCGTATTCTGAATCAGGAACACCATCAGAAACGTCACAATGGTCGTGGCTGTGTTGATGACCAGTTGCCATGTATCGCTGAAACCAAATAAGGGCCCTGTGATGCCCCAGACAATAATAAACCCTACCGCTACGCTAAAGGTCATCGGGCGTCCGCTGATCCGTGACGCCAGTCTGGCCATATTTGAATACCATGCCGTGTCTTTCATCGCTTGCCTCCTGTCATTATTGCCATTAAGACAAGAGGATGGGGTGAAAGTGCGGCTTTGGGCAGTTTGATGGACGAAACCCGGCTTTTCTTCGCCTCAATGCGTTGTGTTTCCGCACAGCTTCAGCCCGGCCTTCAGACTGTAAGCTATGGAACTGCCGCAAGCTTCCCTTTAATCAAGCTACCGTAGTTACATTGCTTTTGGCGCTCGATCTCCTGATAACGGCCTGGAAATACATTTTTCCAAAATGATGACATTTCGGACCATGCCTTTCTTGCCTCTTTCAGCTTATTAACTTGAATATCCGGCAAATCCTTCTGGATGCGAGTGTAGTGAATGCCGATATACGGGACCCCCTCCGCTTGCAATGCATCCCGCATATTCTTGATATGTTTCTCTCCGTCATCGATAAAAACAATACTGTCATACTTTAGGTTTAACTTCTCAAGCAACTCAAGCAGCAAAAGCCCTTTGTTCTGGCCGCTGATCATGAAGATTCCATTGTGATAGCTGACCTCACGGCGTTTATCTGACCTGGAAGTGAAAATTATGCCGTCTGCAGATTCAGACAGTTGTCCGGGAAGAACATACCCGGTCTCAGCCCTTGTGAGTTCCCTTTCTGTCGCGCCCCTGTAAGCGGGATTTCTGGAGGTGATAAGAAGCTTGTCAAACTGAATCGAATTGAAGATTTTGTCGGCATCTGCCTGAGTCTTAGAGAGCGTCCCGGCCTCATAGCTCAGCGCGACTACATCAAACGTGCACGGCACATAGTCACTGGAATGGCCACCGGATGCTGACTGCTTTGCGACTTGATTCTGCCACTCATACCAATAATCACTACCAAAGAAGGTTTCAGATGTGAGCAGTGTATCGTCAATATCGAAGACCACCAGCGTATCTGATCTTTCCTTTGGCAAAACTGAGTTAATAAATTCCAGATCTTTTATAGGCGCTTCTGAAGGCCCAGGATAAATTCTGGATTCAATCCCGCCTTTCTGGGTAATCGCACATCCTGTTGCCAACAATGAGATCAATAGAACACATACCTGCTTACAAATCATATTTAATACTTGGAGTATTCTTGATTAAAGAGTTTTCTTAAAAACCTGACATTCGCATGGAAGATTGAGCATGAAGCCCAAGCTATGCTGGAAATCAGAAATAGAAGACATCTCAAGCTATGCCATGCGCATCCTGCGTTGCCGCGCGGGAAATAAACCACCCGACCAAGGCTGACATAACGATTGAACCAGTTGCATCAACAACTTCAACAGGAATGGAAACGGATATGCGTCCGCGAGCTGCAAGCTCTGCAGCCCAGTGGGCAACTTCTTCAGGCGGCACCTTACAGCGTGCCGATATTTGTCCCGACCCCGGCCTGAGAAATTTTGCTTCAAGCCGCCTTACAACGGGAATAAACCCCGAATAGCCTGTAAATTGTTGCGATAAGAAAGCACCGGAGCCAGCCTCGGCAACAGCCAGCATGGCGCTGGCATGCACGGTACCAAGATGGTTGGTGTACTGCGGATTGTCCGGAAGGCTGACTTGAAAGCCGCTTTCCGCTGCTGCCGATTCCAAACCGATCAGTTTATTAAACGGTAATTGTGAAACATCCATTTGTCCTATCCTTAAAGTAAAAGTAAGAAGCGATACACATCAGTGAGTGCCTTGCGATCGGCGGATTAAACGGCACGCGCATGTTTGAAAGCAATCATGGTATTGTAGGATGCAGCGCCCGCTCCTCATTGACGACGGGTATACCGATGCTTCACCCCTGCCGGGAAATAATCAGGACTGGCAAACGCGTGCAGAGTGATTTGGGGCAATTGCCGCTCCTGCGGCGTGTAATGGGCGAATTCGCTGTTCAGGCGCAGCAACTGCGCGCGAATGGATTCGGCTATCACGGGCACCATGGTTTCGTCGGGCTCAACGTCGGGCAGCAGTTCCACGGCAATGTGCAGATAACTGTCGCCCGCTTCGGTTTCCGCTGTTTCCAGCACGAATTTACCGGTCACCCAATTCATGATCTCCGACTGCTCCAGGCCGACCGTGACGTTTTCCGGATAAATATTGGCGCCGTAATAGGACACGGTAAAATCGGCCCGCCCAAACACATACACAAACGGCAAATGGCGAGGCTGAAAATCTTCGTCCAAACCTAATTTGTTGAATGACCGCACGCCCTGCGCCTGCAGAAAACCCCACAACTCATCAAAATCCAGTATACCGCCCTTGTCGGCAATGTGATAACGCACCAGGGGCACGCTATTTTCTGCTGAAAACACCAGCGTGCCTTCGTGCACTTCGAAGAAGCGCCGGGCCGGATCGTATTGCGCCAGCGTCGGCAGCCGCGATTCGCCGAACAAGGTACGGGCCGCATCGGGATGATCGGCCAGCCAGCGGCGGATTGCAATGCTGAACGGCGTTTCATTGCCAAGCACGCCGCCATCGGCCGTGCCGTACAGCGAAGCCGAATCGAAGCAGGGTGCCCCGGAGCCGATTCGCTGCCCCACCAGGCTGCGCCATTCCTCGCTGAACACCTCGCCGGCAAAAACCAGCTTGGGATTAAAGCCGGGCCAGTGAATACCTTCGGCGGCTCCGGCGTCTATCACGTCTTTGACGAACGGCGGATAGCCCAGCAGCACCGTCTGCTCGAAATGGGGCGCCAGTTCGCGCACGACCCGAAAGATTTCCGCCTTGTTGTTGCCGGGCGTCGCCACCATCAGCGGATAGCCTTTACGCGCCAGATGCCAGCAGCAGGACGTCGTGTACAGGCCGCCCACCCAGTTGCCCAGAGCGAAGCAGACCACCGCCAGCGTACTGCGCTCATGGGCATGGAAACTGTCGTGAAAAATCTGCTCGAAGCGCTGGGCCACAGCCAGTTCATAATCGGCAGAGCGCGGCCAGAAAGTCGGCTGTCCTGTAGAACCGGAAGACACCGCCACGCGATCAGCTCCGCGAAGACTGCCGCCCAGGCAGCGCTCCGGCAGCGGATAAGCCTGCATGTAATTGGCCTTGGTCATCAGCGGCAACTTCTGAAAATCCTGATAAGAATTAACCTCAGCGGGATTTACCTTCTGTGACTCCAGAAACTGCCGGTAAGCGGGAACCTCGGCTACGCACCGGCGAAACAGGGCCAGCGCCTTGTCTTCAGGATTGACGGCCTGGTGCTCTGCCAGAAGCGCATCCAGCGGCGTCGAGATAAAGTGATTATAAGCATCAGTAGACGGAGGCATAAGCGAGCTGGACATGAAAGATACCTGAAAAATGTTCACATGGCATAACGCCTGACCGTCAACAGACAGGTCAGGCGCCATCTTCAGTTCTTGAGCCGTGCCTTCGAACCGATACTTGCAGGCGTCAGCGGCAAAGTGCGCCTATCGCCTTATTTTGAATTTTTTTCCAATGCCGTCTGGCAAGGCAAACAATATTTGCAGGCGATAGCCTTTCGGCGACTTTCCGGTATCGGTTCGCCGCATTCTTCGCAATCGATAGCCGATTCGCCGGTATACATTGATTTTCGTGTTTCTTCAATAAAGAGCGTGGTCATTTGTTCCATTCGCTCCATGATGGCATCGGTGCCACCTGCCCATGCGGATGACATATTTCTCACTCGACTTGTAGGTTATGGAATTTAACAGGATTTGTTTAAGCCTATGGCTTTCCAAAGTCCTTATATTTTAACGTCATTGAATCATTTTTACCGCATTATCCGATACTTGTACAGCAACCAATGCCGGACAGATACGCCTGTCTTTCAATTAAAGACCGGCTCATTAAGCCAGCTGTCATACAAATGTCATCTGACTGCTCTATGCTGGCGGCAACCACTTAAAGAACGACAGGTATAGAGATGTTGCTGAACTGGATTAGAGAAAAAATGACCTTGCTGGGCTTAAATGATCAAGAGACCGACAACGATGAATCCGATATCGGATTCGATTTTGCATTAAGTTTTGATATGGTTGATCAACTGTCCAGCTCCCTCATCAACGATCCGCGTATTAGAGCGTTTGCCAATGCCAGCAAAATGAAATTGTTGGAACATTGACCAGTCATCCCGCCATCGCTCATCATGAATTTTAATAATAATGCCCAGGCAGTCGGGCAATCAGTCATCAACAACTGACCGACAAAGCCAGACGTCGGTCTCTGTCGATCAAATCAATCTTCGTGCCCAACACTCGGCTTTCCCTGTCCAGGACCTGCTGCAGCCAGAAAGCATCTTTAGGCGTCGCGTAATTCAACCGGAAGCGTTTGATTTGCAGGGGCGACATCATCAGGTTGACCAGTTTTCCTGTCGCCAGGTCCAGCGTTACCAAGTACATCAGCGAGAGATCGCCCCGGAATTCTTCGTGGCCTGAAATGCCCTCATAGTCGTTCAGAAAGTCGCCGCAGCCGTACAGGATCGGCTTGCCCTGATAGACCTCGATGCCTTTAGGATGGTGCGATGAGTGGCCATGCACCACGTCCACATGGGCCAGATCTATCAGCCGGTGCGCAAATTCTCTTTGCGCATTTACTATCTTGTAGCCCCAGTTTCCGCCCCAGTGTATCGAGGCCACCACGCAATCGCCTTTCTGCTTGAGATCCGCGATCCGCTCAGCGATACGGCTCAGCGTGTGCTCTGAGAAATCCGGCAGCAGATTCACGCCCGGCTTATCGTGGCGGGCGCCCCACAACCAGGGAATGCCGCTGCTGTCATCGCCGAAGCCGAATACCAGCACGCGCCCTTTCCCTGCCACCTCGATAATCGCCGGTACTTCGGCTTCCGACAGGTTCCGGCCCGCCCCTGCCACCTTGAGTTCGGCGTTGGCCAGAGTGGTCAAGGTTTCCTTCAGGCCGTCATAGCCCCAGTCCAGGACATGGTTGTTGGCCAGCACGCAGCAGTCGATACCTGCCGCAGTAATGCAGGGGATGTTCTTCGGATGCATCCGGTAATTGATGCCCTTGCCAGGCCAGAAATCAGAGCTGGTCGTTACTGCCGTTTCGAGATTGATGATGCGGACGTCGGGACCGGTGCGCCGGAGTTCTTCAAGCGCATCGCCCCAGATATAGTCAAAATCAACCGGTTCTGGAATGGGGCCGTTGGCCTCCTCCGCGATCTGCACATACCCTCGGGCGGAGTTCATATAAGACTCATGAATCCGCGGGTTGGAAGGATGCGGCAGCACCTGGTCGATGCCCCGGCCGGTCATCACATCGCCGCACAGAAATAACGTAACTGTCCGGTTACTGCGGGAAGTCGTCTGAGCGGAAAGGCCTTGATCGCACCTCATTTCTTTTCTGCCTGGCGATGATCGCGCATCGGCCATGCCCAGAGCGATCGCCGTAAGCCCGGCTAATTTCAGGAAATCCCTTCGCGTTCTCGGTTTTAACTGATAATCACGCATCGCCGGCAAATAGAAATAGGCTAATAGTCCCATTGACAATCATTCCATCCGAAAGCTCCGAATACCAGTTTGCAAAAATGGCTATAAGTTTTCATTGCCTGACATGGATACATAGACAAGGTATTCCGGTCATAGGAACAAACTTATGATGTGTAGATGAGGAAGCCGCCTTGAAACTGCCATTTGAAGACCGCGCCTACGCCGGACGCCTATTAGGACAGGCCTTGGCCAAATACGCCAACCGGCCGGACGTGATTGTCCTTGCCTTGCCCCGCGGAGGAGTCCCGGTAGGGTTCGAGGCCGCCCAGGCGATTAACGCATCGCTGGATATCATGCTGGTGCGCAAACTCGGAACGCCCGGCCATGAGGAACTGGCCATGGGCGCAATCGCCAGCGGCGGCATAACAGTGTTCAACGCTGAGCTGGTGTCACGACTTCATATCGGTCCGGAGCTCATGGAAGCCGCCATTAAAAGAGAGCAACAGGAACTGCAACGGCGCGAGCAGGCCTATCGGGGCAATCATCCGCTCCCTGTTGTCGAGAACCGCCATGTGATTCTGGTGGACGACGGTCTGGCTACGGGGGCGAGCATGCGTGCCGCTGTCGCCGCCTTGAGGCAACGCAATCCCGCTTCGATCATAGTGGCCATCCCCGTAGCTCCGCCTGATACGGTAGCGATGCTGAAAGAGGAAGCCGATGAGGTGATCTGCCTGGCCATGCCAGAGCCATTTTCAGCCGTCGGCCGCTGGTACAGGGATTTTTCCCAGACCACCGATGAGGACGTCAAGTCGCTCCTCGAATCCGTCTGGTCTACGGAATTCAGTTCCGCGAACTACACGGAAAAGCCATGACTCATCCTGCCTCCCCAGCTCCCATTGAGGTCAGCATGACATTTGAAGGCATCTCCCTTGACGGCAGCCTTACCGTTCCTGAGCGCGCAAAGGGTCTGGTAGTCTTCGCTCATGGCAGCGGCAGCAGCCGGTTCAGCCGGCGCAACCGTTTCGTGGCCGAAATCCTGAACGAGGCCGGGCTTGCCACACTGCTTTTCGATCTTTTGACTTCGGATGAGGAAGACATCGATCTGCGCACGCGCGAATTCCGTTTCGATATCGAATTGCTGACCAACCGGCTCATTGGCGTGATCGATTGGGTGAGCCAAAACGCAACGACCGCCGAGTTTGCCGTTGGGCTGTTTGGGGCTAGCACCGGCGCGTCGGCTGCACTGAGCGCTGCCGCCGCGCGCACCAGGAAAGTCGCCGCAGTCGTCTCGCGCGGCGGACGGCCTGATCTGGCGTTGCGCCATCTGGCCAAGGTGAGAGCGCCTACGCTGTTGATCGTAGGAGGGGAAGACGCTGTGGTCATCGGGCTCAACCAGCAGGCAGCCAGCCATCTGCAGATCGAACATCGCCTGGAGATCGTTCCCGGCGCCACGCACCTGTTCGAGGAACCCGGTAAACTGGAACAGGTGGCGAAGCTCACCCGCGACTGGTTCCTGCGCTATCTGTCCGGCTCATGAATCTCGACGCGATGCGCCTGTTTGCGCTGAGCGAAAGCCGGACGCTCGGAGAAAAAATCGGAGCGGCTCTCAGCATACCGCTGGCTCTGCACGAGGAACGAGACTTTGAAGACGGCGAGCACAAGACGCGCCCCTTGGAGAGCGTGCGAGGCTGCGATGTTTTCGTGATCCAGTCGCTGTACAGCGAGCCTGGAAAAAGCGTCAACGACAAGTTGTGCCGGCTGCTGTTTTTCATCGGCGCTCTGAAAGATGCCTCGGCCCGATCGGTGACCGCCGTCCTGCCCTACCTCGGTTATGCGCGCAAAGACAGGAAAACCAAATCGCGCGATCCGGTGACGACCCGCTACATGGCGCAACTGCTGGAGGCCGTGGGAACGGATCGGGTGCTGACCCTCGACGTGCATAACCTTGCCGCTTTTCAAAACGCTTTCCGGTGCCCTACGGACCATCTGGAAGCCAAGGAACTGTTCGTCGAGCATTTTGCAGCGCGATTTGCCGATGCTGATGTGGTTGTCGTTTCTCCGGACGTAGGTGGCGTCAAACGTGCGGAATTGTTTCGCGAGGCGCTGAGCCAGCGGCTGAGCAGGCCGGCAGGCAGCGCCTTCATGGAAAAGCAGCGCAGCGCCGGGGTCGTCAGCGGCGAAGCGTTGGTGGGCGACGTAAAAGGCAAAGCCGCCATCATCATCGACGACATGATCAGCACCGGCGGCACGATCCTGCGGACCGCATACGCCTGCCGCAGACAAGGCGCACAAAGCATCCATGCCGCCGCTTCCCACGGCATTTTCGTGGGCAAGGCCGCTCAGGTCGTGACCGATCCCGCCCTGGATAGCCTGGTGGTCACCAATACGCTGCCGCCGTTCCGGCTCGACCCGGAACTCGTGCGCAGCCGGCTGACGGTGCTGGACATCGCGCCGCTATTCGCGGACGCTATCCGGCATATTCACATCAGCGGTTCTACCGTAGAGTTCCTGTAGGCACAAACACACTTCATCTCTGCCTTCACCCATGATGCACATACCGCTCTGCTTGGTCGAGATAGGTTCGGGCCAGGCTGAGCCAGCGCTGGTGATCCTCAACGTCATGGTCCATGGTATGCCACACTGCGATCTTGGCGCGCAGGCAGGCACGAAAAACCATATAAAACGCAATCAGTTCAGTGGGGCAGGCATCGCGGACGGCTTTCTTATAGTGCGCCAGAATCTGGTCGCCGATAACGGGCGCACCGATACGCTCGCATTCCAGGGCCAGGTAAGCCAACTCGTCAACGGGGTCCAGCGTGCGGAACTGCCGATTGAACTCCAGGCAATCGATGATCACCGGCTCGGAGATCAGACAGATATGCTGCGGCCTGAGGTCGCCATGTGCATCGATGATGCGCCCGTCCCTTGCGCGCTGTTCAAGAAGGTCTCCCTGTTCTGTCAGAAATTGCCTTTGCGCCGCCATGAGCCTGTCCACCTGCACGCCGGGCAAAGCATATCGGCTGTCGCTCAATTCGATCAGAGAGCTCCGAATATCCGCCTCGAAGCTGCGCCGATACTCGGCCGGGCTGATGGCTAAGGAAGGTGAAAATTGATAAAAATCGGCCAGCACCTGGCTCACCTTCCGCACATCCTCGGCCGAGACCGTCCCTTCGCGAATCGCAACATCGAGCATGCGGTCGGCAGGCAGGCGGCGCATTTGCACCAGCCAATCCACCACACATCCTTCGCCCCCCAACTTCAGGCCGCCATCGGCTTCCAGCGTGAGCGGCACGGCGCCGAGATAAACATGCTTGGCCAACCGCCGATTGAGATGTACTTCGCGCTCGCAGTTTTTGTGCCTGGCTTCCAAGGTGCTGAAATCCAGGTAGTCATATCGAACAGGTTTCTTCAGCTTGTAAACCAGCCTATCGGTTAGAAAAATCCAGGACATATGAGTTTTGATGACTTCGACCTGTTCAGGTCTGTCCGGATAGCTATCCGGTTGCCGAAGAAAGGCTACCTTTTCTTCGATACGCATTGCGCACGTTTCCCATAAGCAGCGCTATTCAGTAAGCCTGATCTGAATACCATACTATGTGTTCCGTCCCCAGTATCATTGTTATCGTTAAGACAAAAGGCCGGAGCGAAAGTGCGGTCTTGGCCGTCTGATTGAGGAAGCTGGGCTGGCGCTTGGCGAAAACCCGGCATATCGGGGCGGTAAATGCTGGGTTTATTAACCTAGCCTACCGAGCTGATTGTTATAGGAAGTAGGGTGCGCATTGCGTACCATTTTCCAAATGTTCAGGCGAATGAAACTCCAAAAGGTACGCGGTGCGTACCTTACCCGGCTGAAATGAGCTTCTTGAGGGGCAACCTGATCATGACATCTTGGAAACATGCTTCAGTGCAAAGAAGATAACCACAGCCGGCATAAGCAGCGCCATGACGCTCCATAGTCCCATTGCCAGCAGAACGATCTGATTGAGCGCTGTAAGACCTGCGTAAGTATAAACAGCCCATTTTTTCATCATCCACAAGCCGAACATGCACGCCAGTCCTATGAAAGACGAAAGGCCCAGGTATAGCAGATAGCCAAAACCTAATTGCTGCGCTACAGGTGAGAAAATCAAAGGCAATGCTATCAGTGACCCGACGAACCCGATCACACAGATGACTGTTATCGAGGTTGGGCGTTCGGCTGTTTCTGTTAGTTCGTTCACGGCATGTTTCCTTTTTTGTTGTTATCGAACAATTTTATTCAGCCCCATGCATTAAGGTATAGTGAGCGCAACACAGCGCCTCGTCCATTGGCTGAAGTAACTGTTAGGGAAGCGCTGAACAATTCAAAATCCGAGCCAGGCATCGCTACCAGGAAGTAGTTTTTTCAAAAATAGCCTATTAACTCAGCAATTTCTGCCGACTTTTTCGCTCCGCCTGCCGCAATCGGCGCGCGG
>Ga0208883_100196_pt1 | contig 31980 bp, 27 predicted proteins | sample LakWasMet43_HOW7_2_FD_183881 | JGI IMG/M metagenome (GOLD analysis project Ga0208883, IMG submission 183881) | Freshwater sediment methanotrophic microbial communities from Lake Washington under simulated oxygen tension - Sediment Metagenome... | ecosystem: Environmental > Aquatic > Freshwater >...
GTTTGACGCTTTTTGTGGCTGTACTCAAGGTCTGCAAAGCTGGTTTGGGTCGGCGTATTCATGGGCAATCAGTCTGGCGAAGGTGAACCCAGCTATTATCTCACGGTAGGATTTAATCAGCGCTTCCCAAGACAACCTCAATACTAATAAAAAACATGCCCGCCAATGCGTTTGATAAATATGTAGTTCCTGTATTTGCTGACTGTCTAGCTCCATCAATCCTGCATATTGACTTGAAACTTTTTTAAGTTTTCCATTTAAGCATATAGCGCTACCTTTCTGTTGCCTTCTATACGGATCAATCCTTTTTCGAATACCTTGGACAATCAGTTTGATTTGGCTGGGCAACCGGACCTCCCTAATTTCTTTTACTGCTTCATCCTGAACCTTTCGCGATGGCTCTTGATAATTCTGTTTGATCATAATTTATTGATTTCCCATTCGCTTAATGAAAAAAACAATTTTTACAAAACGAAAATCATCAAAGCAAAGACAAAAGCTATAGTCCAAAAAAGAGAGTAAAAAACTCTTTTATTGGCAAGCCCTGCTGTTGCTTGCTTCAACTCGACCGGTAATTCATACTTAATATGACCCGACCTTATGATTCTTCTGCATTGTCCGCGTAATGAGCTTCTTTCTTCCAATGCCAATTCTTCGGCAATAAGCTCTTAAATTTTCGAGTAAAAACACCGTATTCCGAACATTTCAACTCATAGCCACTTCGTCCATGAATACACAATCGTTACTCATCCACCAGCTCTTCATAAAACCTTTTTTCACACTCATTTCCTGCCCCTTTAGGCAATCGATAAGGTTCCATTTGAATTGATTCAATCCGATATCCTAACATTACAATTTGTCCGTTATATCGCTCATTTCCGGTTGAAGAAAATTCAAACTGAAATAATCGGCACAAATGCATTTTCCCTGTTTTATCTCTTCTTAACTTGAGATCATTCAAAGCAATATAGTCATCTAACATTTGAACATCCATATCCAAGCAATGCTGCCTGGTCGCTTTAATCGCTATTGATTTTATCTGCTGGGCACTAGACCAGTACAGATAAGCCATGATTAATAAGCTGATTAAAACAATATCAATTACCATGCGCTATGGACAGTTAAAGTTCCGGTATGTTGCGCTCATTATATGAAGATTTATCATAACCTATTGTTTCTGTAGACATTATGAAACTCCCCATTACTGGTGGTTGTCTTTGTGGTGCTGTCAGGTATGAAATTTCAGCCAAACCCATAAGCGGTTTTAATTGTCATTGCCGATCATGTCAAAAAGCGCTGGGCGCCCCTTATTTAGCAGCCCTGCTTGTGCCAGCGCCAGCTCTTAAGATAATCGGCAACTATAAAGAATACGCAACTATTGCTGCCAGCGGCCATACTGTTTATCGAGCCTTCTGTCCCGAATGCGGGAGTACACTGTTCGGCAGAAACAGCGTTTTTACTGAATTAAGACCAATTACTGCGGCAACACTGGATGATCCAAGTATTTTTCAACCGCAACGGGATATCTGGGTAGCCGATGCCCAACCATGGGACTACATGAACCCTGATGTAGCAAAATTTGACGGCAATCCATGGCATTAATCACTCATTCTATAAATTTACCAATTTTTAGGCTTACCCACATCATTGTCGAGATAATTTATGGCTTCTCAGCTTAATGTAATTGAAACATAGCCTAAATCAACTGTTAAATATCTATCTTCACGGTTTAAAGGCATAGCTTGAGATGAGATCATATATCCGCTTTTTATCAATCCCATACTTAGGCAAGCGTGTTGTTCAACAGAGATTCTAACAATTTATGCCCAATAGTTATGGATAAGCCCGTGAAAATCCGAAAAACAGCAATTCAATAAAGCTTCGGGCCTTCACATATTTAAGACCAATTTCCGCAGGTTTTACCTCGATCATAGTATTGAATAAGCGATCCCATATTGAAAATACGGCGCCATAGTTGCGATCATGCTCTTCTCGCCGAACTGAATGATGAGCCCTATGCAAATAGGGAACAATGATAAACTGGCCCAGCCATTTTTCGCCTGGAACTAAAATATCCATATGATGAAATATGACAAATACAGTAATAACAGCTTCACTGATGATCACTACGGCCTTATCCACGCCTAATACAATTATATAAAGTGCTTTTATCCCGGTAGTCAGCAACAACTCAACAAAATGCAAGCGAAATGCTGTTGAAGTATTAAAGAAAGGATCGCTATGATGCACTTTGTGAAACATCCACAGGAAGCCAAAGGTATGATTAGCCTTATGCCAGAAATACAAAGTCAAATCGAGAAGCATGAATGACGCCACTATCTTAATAATGGGATTAGAAATCTGGCTCAGCAATCCTCCTGTAGAATACTGATCAGCGATAGTCAATAAAGAGCAAACTGACAAGAGCGACATCACTGCGCTATTGAAAATAAACAGAACGATGTTGGTTAAATAGCTTCGCTGAAAAGTTTTTAACGGCTTCTCACGGGTATAGAAGCCTTCAAATATCAACATGGCGATGAAAGCTATCAGGATCACAAGCAATTGTAGTTGCTCGTAGGTAATTTCAGGTAAGGACAATTGAACAATAGGAAATGAAAGTTCGGAACAAAATTTTCGCAGCATCATATCCTCCTTATATTTTAAGTACGAATAAACTTACAATTTAAGAAAATTTGACGTCTTAACTAACAATTCACTTGATGCTCTAAAGCTATACTAAAATTATTTACCCTTATAATTCAAAAGGTTAATATTACAAAAAACGCTTAATCTCTTCAATCCTTCTCTTCTACGTTGCGTCATTAATATTACCATTCAATCTAGCAAGCGAACCTTAGTCGCGCCTTATGAGTGAACGGAAAACCTGAATAATTTTTATGCCTTATACTCAAGATACTGAGGCATAAAAAATGTCCTGCAAATTAACTGCCATTTCATGAAGTTTTCATAATTTGGCAGACAAGTTTTCTATATTCTGCCATTTATCAGTGATTTCTGAGATAAACAGATCTGTCGACAATGGGTGATTCTGCAATTGATTATTGCTTTCTAAAGTCAACCGAAACAAGCTAGGAAAATTTTGAGCCTGATTTTATGAAACAACAATCACTCTAAGGCTCAAAAACACCCATTAAGATAACGATATGATCAATTTGCGTTGATTTACCTAGGTATTTGCACCAATTCTACTGCTTCAGAAAATACGCTACATTTTGTCTCAGGAAAAAACTAGAACCTTTGCTTAAGCTTTGGAATTTTTCTACAAGTTCTGGCATTGATTCACTTCATCCAGATTATCTGCATGAAGATTTTTTCCGCTGTATTTGTCAGTTGTGCATAGTTAGGACGAAATTTATGAGAAAAGATAAAGACAACGATAAGGATATCGCTAAAGCAATACCAACCTCGTCGCTCCTGGGCATTGGGTTGATTGCTTTTGATGACTTGGATCGTTGGTTTGACAATCTACTTTCTTGCCGCTGGCCGCAACCGGACCGGAAATTTCCAATTTGGCTGGAAAGAGAATGCTCTCTAAGCCGAAATTTTTCAAGGATTGATATTATCGAGCACGATAATGAAATAAAAGTTCGGGCCGCCCAGTCAAGCGTAAAGAAAGCAAATCCGGACGTTTCAATCAGCAATCAGACTGTCACTATCCGTGCATTTTCCAAGCAGGAAAATGAAACAAAAAACGAGGCTTATTACTGCCAAGCAATAAACCGCGGTGAGTTTCAACGGACTTTATCTTATCTACTCGTGTGGATGGCGAGAAAGCTAAAGCATCATGCAAGGATGACATACTTGACATTACCATACCCAAATCAGAACAAAATAAGCGCAGAAACATTGAAATTATGTGATGTCTGCTTACTTTGAGCTGCTTTTTTCGAAAAAACACTTTTTTAATACTTTAGGATTCTTGAATTATGTCTACTAATACATCATCTACTACTTCTATTACTGGCACTGTTAAATGGTTTAATGCTGACAAAGGCTTCGGCTTTATTGAACAGGAAAAAGGCCCGGATGTTTTTGTCCATTACAGCAACATTAATAACCCAGGCTTTAAATCGCTCAATGATGGACAAAAAGTACAATTCAACGTTACAAAGGGACAAAAAGGCCTTCAAGCTGAAAATGTAATTGTCATTTGATTTGCAGCCGGGTGCTTTTTATATCCGTTCCGCGTCCGATTTAATGGCGCTAATTTCATCGCCTGAAAGGAGGGTCTGGGTCAGATGGAGACAATAAGAAAAAAAGCTTATTTATCGCACTCACCCCGACCCGCTCTAGTAGCGAAAGGCAATATCTTCTAGCTGAACGATAGAAAATAGGCGTTGTACCCTGAAGAGAAGATTATTTTATTTAATTCAACTGCGTTATAGGCAATTAATTGAATAGCAACAAAGCTTATCGGCTTTATCTTCTCGAAGGGGGACTTTTATAAAGACGGCGTTGAATAGATCAACAATAATTATAAGCATCTGCCAATTCCAATAACCGAAGCCCATCGTAAAAGGATTCCTTAACATTTGAAAAAATGGAGTGAAAATGACCCGATCACAATTCATAGGAGTCCCCATTGAGTTAGATGTAGATTTGCATGATGGGGAAGAATTTCTGGGGCGATTCAAAACCAGCGCAATCAGCTTCAATGAAATCAAGCTTGCCACCAGAGAAAAGGTACTAGGCGGTCGCCATTGCGTTGACATTACTTTTACGATTAATCACGGCATCAATAAATATTTCAGGATGAAAGGCATACTTTCACATCAACCGGAAAACAGTCTAAAACTGTCTTTTTCTCGCTCTTATCTGAAATACTTTGAGGCAATTAACCAGTTGCTGATGACTATTGACGAACCGGACGCGCAGCCGGTCATAGAGCCAACCAGAAACTTTGATGTGTGCAAAGACTGCACAACCTATTCATCCTGCCTTATGTCCAGTTTGGAAGCCTCCGATCGCCAACAACTGCAAAGCATCATTTCTCAACAATATTATCTGGACAGCGGCCAACATATCTTTCATGCAGAACAGCCATTTCGATACCTGTATCTGGTCCGTTCCGGCACGATCAAATCCTGGTGTGTTTTCGGAGATGGTCACGAACACATCATTCAATTCCATTTTCCTGGCGATATCATAGGATTAAGTGCGATCAGTTCCGGTTTTTATGACTGTAACGCGACAACGCTGAATACCTGTAGTCTTTGTAAAATACCGTTTGATCAATATCAAAAGCTGGCTGACAACGCCCCTTCACTCGGCCATCAATTTGTCAAGCTGATGAGTCGTGAAATCGTTCAGAACAAGCATTTGATGGAATTACGGGGCAATAGAAGCGCGCCCGCACGCCTCGCCATTTTTTTGAATGATCTGTCTCGAAATCTCAGCGAGCGCGGATTCTCCGCAAACTCTTTCAATTTGCCTATGAGCCGACGTGACATAGCTGATTATCTTGGTCTCGCTGAAGAAACGGTAAGCCGGGCTTTTAGTCAACTTCAGGATGAAGGGCTGCTGGACGTCCAGCGCAAATATATCCGCATACTCAACAATAACAATGATATGAAAAGCTTCAATGTCCAATAGCCGCTCCATAATAAGGTATTAACTGCATACTCCTCATCCTGTTTTGGCCGATTCTTTAGATATATGCCTGGAGCAGTTCTTACTTAACTATTGGGTTAAATACCGCTCAACTGAGCTGAATCAGCGTATAAATTCTAACGAAAAGCATAATTAATTTAGAATTTTTGCCCGCATACCGGTTCTAATCTTCAACTTAGAATAAATTTGCCACTAGCAATGAGGTACGGAGCAACTATGAAAAAACAGTTTTTCATATATTTCCTGGCAATTGCTCTAATGACGGCAATATCAGCTCATTTACAGGCAATAGATGCATGGGCTCAAGTTCCTATGAGCAATAACCCTCTGCCGGAAATGCTAAAAAAAGTCATTCCGGCTGTCGTCAATATCTCCACTCGTATACGATTCAGTCAAAGAGAAAATCCTTTATTGAAAGACCCTTCCTATCGTCATCTATATGACAAGTCAAACAAAGCGATGGAATGGGAAATCCAAAATCTTGGATCAGGCGTTATCATCGATGCCAGCAAAGGCTATGTCATTACTAATCATCACGTTATTGACAAGGCCGACCAAATAACAGTGACATTGCAAGATAACCGAAGCTATAACGCGACTGTGGTAGGCAGCGACCCAAACACAGAAGTAGCCTTGATTAAAATCAAATCCGACAAATTAGTCGAGCTTCCCCAGGGTAATTCTGATGTATTACAGGTCGGCGATATCGTCGTTGCGATAGGCAGCCCTTTCGGCCTTGGCCAGACAGTCACCTCCGGCATAATCAGCGCATTGGGTCGTTCCAGCCTGGGCCTGGAAGGCTATGAGGACTTTATTCAAACTGACGCATCAATCAATCCCGGAAATTCCGGCGGCGCTCTGGTTAATTTGCAAGGTGAATTGATCGGCATCAATACAGCCATAGTCGGCCCTAATGGCAGCAATGTCGGTATTGGCTTCGCGATTCCTATTAACACGGCTTATCACGTTGTCAATCAAATCATCCAATACGGCAATATTGAGCGAGGCCAGCTAGGGATTCAGATTCAAAGTCTTACCCCGAGCCTGGCTCGGGTGTTTAATATTGATCGACAGGATGGCGCTGTTATTTCGGGTATTGTTCCTGGCTCCCCAGCCGATAAAGCGGGGTTGAGAAAAGGGGATATCGTCATTGCCATTAACGGTCAACCGGTGGATACCTCAACCAAGCTGAGCAACAGCATTGCATTGATGCGAGTGGGCGATAAGGTCATTCTTCATATCTTCCGCCAAGGCGAAGAAAAAACCATAGAAGCCCGAATAGCAAAACCCAATAATAAAACGAAACTTGTTGATCAATATTAGGCCTTTTCCTGACCAGACTTACTCACAAGTTGGTTTAAAAATACTAAGGAATCCGGTTATGAAAATAATAGAGCAACGGTCCATGAATATAAACCAATACATTGAATCAATGAGTGAAGTTCGGAAAAGCTTTCTATTGATGGCCTGCATTTGGTTTATTTTTATGATAGCGAGCGGGGGACGCATGCCGCTTACCGCTCTACTGATTCAGCATAATCGATTTTTTGCGCTCTTTACCCTGTTCCTGGGTAGCGCCATGGATGCGATTCTAATAGTGGAACTGCTGCGATCGGCATTCCCGAGGACCCGGATATGGAGCGACATCAAACACTTCAGCATTATTGTCATTGTCTGGTTGATTTTGTTGCCGTTGTCGGTTCATGTACTGCTATTACACGCCAGGCCCAGCCTTGGCAGATCATCCGGTGCTCTACCGGGTTCAAGCCAGAATACCGGTATCTATTTTGTAGCCCAGCCACACAGCAGCTATTCTGTCATTCATACTTTATCTGAGCAGGTGAATAATCATGCAAATCCCATTACAGATTACCTTTCGCGGCATACCTCATTCTGAGGCCGTAGAAGCCAGAATCCGCGAGAAAGTAGCCAAACTAGATAGATTCCATAGCCATATCATGAGCTGCCGGGTTGCCGTAGAGTCAGAACACCAGCATCATCATCAGGGCAATCAATACCATATTCGTGTCGATATCACGACTCCCCGAAAAGAGCTGGTCATCAGCCGGGAACATCACGATAAGCAAGCCCATGAAGACATTTATGTTGCCATACGGGATGCTTTCAGGGCAGCTGTAAGGCAACTCGAAGACTATGCCCGTGTTCAGCGTGGTGAAGTCAAAACTCATGACCTGCAGAAAACAGGAACGGTAGCACGCTTGCTGCCGGAGCAGGATCATGGCTTTATCGAGACAGTAGACGGCCGTGAAATTTATTTCCATAGAAACAGTGTTGTGGGTGAATTTGATCAGTTAGAGTTAGGCAGCCCAGTTCGCTATGTATTAGAAGAAGACGATATCGGCCCTCGGGCCAGCACTGTTTACCCATAAACTACTGTTATTGAATAACCTCCCCTTTTGATCTGATCGGCAGAAATATTTTTAAACAGCCGATCAGCCCCTTTCTTGGCATCTGGCAGTAGCTTATTTAAAAATAGGCTTTCTATCTTAACTACTTAACTTTTGAGCTCTTGCCCATCATCTTTACAAACTCGTCATCGTAGAATCCGATTGTCTTGTCTGCTAGTGTAAAAAACTCCGCAGTTTTCATATAAGATAATGCATGGACGCATGCATAAACCCGAAGCAAAATAATTAAACTATGTTAAATAACTTATTTTTTATGCGCCATATCACGCATTTTTATCTAATGCCCCCAGTATATCGACTCTCCAGTAAAGGCAAGTGCTGAAAATCAGGGCATATCACACAAAAAACTATTACATTGGTTAAATGCCCAAGTCGTTTTTTGAGAGTTTCTACTTATATCATGTGAAAGCAGCCGCTTCTCTACATGCACCAGAGACGTTGCAATCTCGGCATGCTAATCAGTAAAAATCATACAGTTAGAGATTATTACAATCCATTCAGTTGAAAACCGCCCTTCTCCTAATACCAGCAATTCTTATGGCACGTTTTGTGCTTTTATCTTGAAGTACTTTAAACACAAGGCTGACGGAGCGATTCGGTACTTCTGCCTTTTACTAAAAATACTATTAACAACAATAAAATGTCCTCGGAGGACTTCAATGCTAAGCTCGACACAATTTAAAAAACTGGCCCTTTGCTCAATGACAACCGCTATATTGGCAGCCAGCCAAAGCGGCTTTGCCCATACGCGGCTGCAAACTTCGACCATTCTTGAAAACACCCGAGTCTACAATAATGTAGTGATTGGACACGGTTGCGGTGAGGCGCCAGTGATGGGCACGAGCGTAGTATTTCCCGACTCAACCGCTACCGTTACTTCCAAACCCGCTGGATCGGCTGCCAATGTTGAACCCAAGGACGCCGGTGCCGTAACGGACTGGATTGAAGGCGCCGGAGAAGGTTATGCCAAGAAAGTCTATAGCAAAGAAATCTTTTCAGCCGAAGGCCAAAAAACTAATCCACAAACAACCAATACGGTCGGATTCTGGACAGGCGGCGGCGCTCTGCCGGCTCACAACTATGTTGGACTGGTTCCCTTCAAGACTGACGCCATCAAGATCAAAGCTGCATCTTGCGCCAAGACCGTCACTTTCGTAGTGCCTGTCGCCGATGTTTGTAAACTGACTAATGTTGGCGGATTCAGCGACCAAACCGTTAACCTGTGGTCGCCTATGGTTGGTTCTAATTTCGACGGTACAGCGGAACATACCCCGGCTACGCTGAAAGTGGTCAGAAACATAACAGGCACTCCGGCTACCGATACAACTGTTGCAGTTGACCCTAATCCACTGGATCCAAAGTGCGGTGAAGGACTGGACATCACCATCACGCCAACTGCCGACCAGCTTAACCGCGATATGCCGGCTATAGATAACGGCGTGCAAGTATGGCCTGCGCAATAAGGCTGTTTGAGTAACATCCTGTTACCTGCAACCGTACGGCTCAGTTCCTTTAGTGCAAGAGTGGTCTGAGCTTTTACCAATCTACGGCGGTGGACATCGCCGTAGATTTTCATTTTAAAGTAAGGCACTGTCCTTCTTCGAAATGCATTGAACTTTTTCCTGATTTTTCCCTAACGAGGAAAAGAGCCAGATCCTGCGGCCCACGCTACCAAAATTAGCAGCAAGTACAGGTGCTTTATGATTTCATTCCAGTGCTTCAGGCTTTTTATATAATTAGGCATTTGCTCTTTGACGAATAGAGCGTTGTAATGTTTGCCATATTGTGCGAGAGGCTGCCTTGAATTCAACTAAAACCTGGATAACCTGTCTGTTCTTGCTGATTCCCGGGCTATTATCAGCTGCCGGGAACACCAATAGACTGGAAGAACAAAACATCCGGGTAATCATGACCGAAGACGCAGGGGCCGAGCTGCAACTGGAAGCCAGGCAAGCACCATTGGCACAGGTGCTTAACCGTATAGCGACCCAAACAGGCGTGCGCATAAATTACTCGGTTCTGCCCGAGGGATTGGTGACAGCGACCTGTGTGGGGCCAACCGTAAAACAGGTTCTGGAATGCCTGCTGGCTCGAAAAGCCGATCTTATTTTCCGATACGCATCCCAAACAGCAAAAACCGACTCGCCCAAGCAGCCCGCCGAAGCCTGGGTTCTCGGAGCGAAATTCGACGCAAACCGGACCAATCCCGAAACGTGCTTATCCACTGAAGCTCAGCAACAAACAATGTTGAAAATGAATGAGGCCAAAACGCATGCCTTCCAGATCGAGCCCGTGCCGGATAAAACCGATGAGCTGGTAAAAATGGCAAAGTCAAAAAAACCGGCGGAGCGGGCAGAAGCTGTCGGACGTCTAATGGCTGCCGGACGGAAAGGCGACGCCTCCGTCAAAGAAGCGCTGGAAGCGGCGCTCACAGATGAAGATGCAACAGTAAGAGTGCGGGCTCTTACCAGCTTATCGTATCGGGAAGGCGCTGGAGCGGCCGCCGCAGTGCGGGAAGCGATTCAGGATAAGGACGAAAGGGTGCGGCTGACAGCTGTCGACCGGGCAGGAGACGATGCCGCGCTGCTCCAGCAGGCACTGACTGACGAGGCGGAAATGGTGCGTAAACTGGCCGCAATAAAACTGGAATCGATCTCGAAAACAAATGTTTCTCAATGATTATCCTAATAAACGGCCCTGCTCTTTTCTGAAAACCATGCCCAAACAAACCCATAGTGTATGCAGGAAAATCACATAGGAGAAGAGAAACAAAATAGGTTAGAATCGTTTGTTTACCCATGCCTTTCTATTTTTAAGAAACGATGGGCTATTAAGAACAGAAATGTTTATTTTGAAACAACTGCATTAATCTGCTAAGTCAAAAATAAACTGTTAATAAATGAAAAGAACTACCGACAATCATAAACTTTAGTTGGCGGCTGTTGATAGTAGATCACTGGCATTAACATTTCTTTTTTCAATAAGAAATGGATTAAAGGGGCAACAAGATAAATTCCGGTTGCCCAAACTAATAGATCGGTGACGAAATGAGCAGCACTTGCTAAATTAATTTTCCGCTAGCAGCCTGGCGGCACGAGGAGGATATATGAAATTTGCGTCTTTAAAAAAAGCTTTTATAACGGCATCAATTCTGGCCGCTGCCGGCCACATGGATCTCGCTTTGGCTCATGAATATACGGGTATAACAGTAGGTGCGGGTACCGTTGATTCAGGCGCATCCGATCTGGCTGTCGTCAATTGTGCTCCGGGTACGGATTATTTTGAAGCCCAGGTCAAAGACAGAACCGACCCGGTGCCAGGATTAATGGTTAATCTTCATATTGTTAACGGCACTCAAATGAAGACCATTGCGGATACCGTATCTGGAGATGCAAATTACACCCCTTTTATCAAAGTTAGAGGCGGCGCAGGCATGTACTACGTAGCAGTCACTACAACTACTGTAGGGACAAGAGTATTCGATTTAAACTACCATTGCATGGCTGATAACGGAGATCATCCAGATACGGATATCTCAGTGCTGCAAGCCCAATAATTGCTAAATTCGGCGGCCCCTTGCCTGACCGCTGGCGCCGCCTTAAATCATTCATTGCCTGAATGAGCAATTGTCCCAACGCCTATAAAGCAAAAAATCAACAGATGAACCAGCGGATATTCACCTTACTCTGCGCCATGCTGGCGCTCGGTCCAGTTCAAAAGGCAATCGCGGCCGAAGCCGGCAGCAAGGCGCCTGACTGCACCTTAGCATCGATCGGCGACGGTAAAAGTTACAACTTGCAGCAATTTCAAGGCAAGGTCCTTTACATCGATTTCTGGGCCTCCTGGTGCCCGCCCTGCCTGAAATCCTTTCCTTTTCTGAATGAACTGGAACAGGACCTCAAAGATCGGGGACTGCAGGTCATAGCCATCAATATGGACGAGTCGGCCGAAGATGCCAAGGCGTTTCTGGCTAAAACCCCGGCACAGTTCATTGTAGCGGCCGATTCAAACGAGCAGTGCGCCAGGAGCTTCGATGTCAAGGCCATGCCCTCCTCCTACCTGATCGACCGCAACGGCGTCATTCGTCATGTCCAGTTGGGTTTCCGGCAAGGAGAAGCCGAGGAGCTTCGAAAACTGGCAGAACAGTTGCTGGCGGAAAGCTCAGAGAAGAAATAACGAAGATAGCTACCAATAAACTGCCTTCATTGCGGGCCGCTCTATCGTCTTCTATGGCCTCGGGTATCGTGGTATAGCTGAATATAAACTCTGACTGTGTTTTATGAACTGGCGGCAGTGCGGTTTGTACAGTTTGATCAGCTGTACCGATCTGATGAGAAACAATAAATGAAAATAATAAAACAAGCGCTACTTCTCGTCGCATGCGCCAGCGTGTCGGGCTGTGCGCAAGTGGCGCCGTGGGAGCGCGGCAATCTGGCCAAACCGCACATGGCGCTGGATCCCACTCCCTTGCAAAGCGCATTCCGGGCACATATCTACGGCAGCCGTGAGGCCGCATCAGGCAGCGGCTCCGCTGAGGGAGGCGGCTGTGGCTGTTATTAAACCCAGATCAGCCAGGAACGTGTGCAAAAAGCAGCGCAAGCCGTCATCACCCATAAACGCTTCGTTACAGGCACTGACCGCCGCGGCCCTGGCCTTGCCGGGCCTGATGCCCGCATCAGCCAACGCCGCCGAGGAAGAAGCCAGCTTTCAATACGGCCACTACCAGGAAGGCAGGCGTGATCTTGCCGGCGTGAACAGCCGCTTCAATCCTATCGAGGTGGACACCATTCAAGGCAGCGGCAAAATCAAACTGTCCGACCGGATCAAGTTCGCATTCGACTACATCCAGGACACCTGGAGCGGCGCCACGCCGGTTGCGACCGCGCCGCTGTCTTTCGGCGGCAATAGAGAAGGCGGCATAATTGCCGGAGCAACGCCCTTTCTGCAAAACAACACGGTCTACTTTGACAGGCAACTGAATCCGCTCAAACGGGATCCATCAACCGGCCAGTTCACAAAAGACACACAATTAGTTCATACGCTTTCCACCGCCTCGCCGGAAACCCGCAAGCAGGGAAACTTCAAGCTGGGTTATGAATGGGATGAGGCGGCGCTGGACGTGGGCGGCGGCATTTCCACAGAGAGAGACTATGAATCCCGGTTCGGCAGTCTGGCAGGACGTTTGGACTTCAACCAGAAGCGGACCAGCCTGAATCTGGGGTTGAGCTACACCAACAGTGACACCGACGCCATACTCGATCACGATGCCACGCCCTATATCTACGATACAGCCGCGGGTTTGCGCGCCTACAACAGCACCTCCACCAACAGCCAGATCGAACTCGAAGGCGGCAACAAAGTTCTGACCGGCAACCGGCAGGACTGGGCCACGACGCTTGGCCTGACCCAGGTGCTGAACAAAAATGCCCTGATTGAGGCCGGCGTAGGCTATACGCGCAGCACCGGCTATTTGGCCAATCCTTATAAAGCCGTGGAAACCGCTTTCATCAATCCCGGGCAAACGGGCGACGTATTGAGCGGGCTCGCCATCGGCCTGCTGGAAAAGCGCCCCGATGAGCGCGACCAATTGACCGCCAACATGCGTTATGTTCAGTACATTGAAGGACTGGATGCGGCGGTGCATCTCGATTACCGCTTTTTTCACGACGACTGGGGAATCAACGCCCACACTTTCGAAGCCGACTGGAGCCAGCCGCTGGGCAACGGCTGGACTGTTACGCCCAGGATACGCTATTACTCGCAGGATGCCGCCGACTTTTATACGCCCTACCTGGTCTCCCAGCAGGCCTACAGCCGGCCCGCCGTCGATGCGAACGGCAACAGGATCCTGCTGAACGCCAACGCGCCGAACACTGGGCTGGAGTATGTTTACGATGCCGGCAGCGGCAGTTACGTCGACCAGAACGGCGGGCGGATTCCTGAATCCCAGTTTAACCCGATACCTAAAACCGCCTATTTTGACCCTAAAAAGCTGCCTGCCCATTACAGCAGCGATCAGCGCCTGTCGGGCTATGGCGCATTAAGCGGCGGCATCACCGTCAGCAAGCAATTCGCCAAAGGCGTCAGTCTCGAGGCAGGCGCCGAATACTATACGCACGCCGGCTCACTGAAACTGGACGGCGGCGGCGAAGGCGCTTATGCAGACTTCGATTTTTATATGGTCAACGCGGCGCTGAAAGTGGATCTGTCGGCGCTTTCCCTGTCCGGCGGCGGCGAACACGCCCACCACCATCATGACCATCACGGCGGCCATGCGCCGGCCGGCGTCATGTTCGACCACATGCTGAGCAAATCCGGCGACTTCATGGTCGGCTACCGCTACATGTACGGCACCCAGGCCGGCGATATGCTGCACGGCTCAAGCGAAATCAGTGACCCGACCATCGTCAGCAACGGCTGCGAAGGCAATCCCTGTTTTCTCGCTCCCAGCGGCATGAACATGCATATGCACATGCTCGATATCATGTATGCGCCGACCGACTGGCTGAACCTGATGCTCATGCCTCAGTTCGTCGCCATGGACATGACCATGCGCAGGCTGGACGGGGCGCCTTCGCCCTCTACCGAGACCCAGCGCGAGCTCATCACGCATCACACCCTGCATCAAAGCGAGACAGGCGGCGTCGGAGATACGGGCCTGTATGCGATGTTCAAGCTCTTCGATAGGCCCAACCATCACCTGCATGCAACTTTGGGTCTCAGCGCGCCGACCGGCGACGTCGGCATCAGGCTCAGGGACACCCATCGCATAGAGGCCGGCTTTATCCATTACGGCATGCAGCTGGGCAGCGGCACCTGGGATTTCAAGCCGAGCCTCACTTACACGGGCCAGATGGACAAGTGGTCCTGGGGTGCACAGCTTAGCGGCACCAAACGCCTTGAGGACAAGAATGATTCGGGCTTCGCGTTCGGCGATATATTCCAGTCTACGGCCTGGAGCAGCTACAGCCTGCTGAACTGGCTCTCGGCATCGGTGCGCGGTGTCTACACCATTCAAGGATCGATCCGGGGCCAATACAATGGCGTATTCAATCCGCTGGGGCCGATGGATTCCCCTTCCAGTCATGGCGGGCGGTACTGGGATGTCGGCTTCGGCCTCAACGCCGTCGTGCCCAGCGGCAGTCTTGCCGGCAACCGGCTCGGCGTCGAATGGCTCCAGCCTGTGCATGATGACGTCAACGGCTATCAGCTGCCGCGCGACGGCGCGCTGTCCGCCACCTGGAGCTATGCATTCTAACCCAGGTTATCGAGCGCCTTGGCTAACATGAAATTTCATCACTGCACATTCAAGGCTATGGGCACGCCATGCGACATCCAGCTCTACGCCAAAACGCAGGCGGAGGCAGAAGAGGTTGCGGACACGGCCATCGCCGACGTCCACCGGCTGGAAGCGCGTTATTCGCGCTACCGGGACGACAGTTTTCTGTCTGCGATCAACCGCGCGGCAGCCGCGGGCGGCCGCATTAAGGTCGACGAAGAGACGGCCGGACTGCTGAATTATGCGGCGACCTGCCATGACCAGAGCGACGGCCTGTTCGACATCACCTCCGGCATTCTGCGCCGCGCCTGGCGCTTTGATCAGGACAGGCTGCCGGACCCTGTACAGATTCAGGAACTGCTCGAAAAAGTGGGTTGGCGCAAGCTGCGCTGGAAACCGCCGGTGCTCGAATTCCCGATAGCGGGCATGGAGATCGATTTCGGCGGCATCGTCAAGGAGTATGCGGTCGACCGTGCGGCGGCATTATGCCAGGGCGCCGGTATCCGGCATGGCGTAATCAACCTGGGCGGCGATATCAAAGTCATCGGCCCTCGCGCCGACGGCAGCCCGTGGCGCATCGGCATACGCGACCCTCGGTGCAAGGAAGCTGTCATGCAGACGATCTTATTGCGGGAAGGCGCGTTGGCCAGCAGCGGCGATTACGAGCGCTGCCTCATGGTGGATGGCGTTCGCTACGGCCATATACTCAATCCCAAAACCGGCTCGCCGGTGCGCCACTTGACCGCCGTCAGCGTGGTTGCCGATTTCTGCGTCGTCGCCGGCAGCGCCTCGACTATCGCCATGCTCAAGGAAGAGAATGGGCCTGCCTGGCTGGACAGCCTGGGCCTGCCGCATTTATGGGTGGATGCGCAGAGCAAATCCGGCGGATCGATTGAGATAAGCAACGGCCTCTGAACAGCTTGAACAGCAGACTTTTATCGGCTGAATGACTATCAGGCCTTGGCAGTAAAGCTCAGTATTTTTTCGCCAACCAGAGCCTTTTATCCAATCTATGCCAAATAGCCATCACCGAGGCTCTGCGATTGGACTGAATTTCACGCCGTTTACGCCACATTTTCGCGACACCTTTCAGCGAATCCCGCTTGGCCCTCACTATCACCTTGCCTTTCCCATGTATTGAAAAATGAATAATGCTGACAAGGTTTAAAAATACATGAACCGGCAGCAAAATCCAAAATAAGCTTCCCGGCATGTTTTTTACATAGGTCCAAACCAGATTCCGGTGCCCGTGATAGACAGAAAAATCACTATGCTGTCCGCCTGTGCTTGCAGACCCGGCATGATACACGACAGCATCAGGCACATACATTGCGCTGTATCCCGCCAGCCTTAAACGGAAACCCAGATCGACATCTTCTACATAGCAGAAAAAGTCCTCATCAAACCCACCGATATTCGCGAGCGCCTCACGGCGATAAAGCGCCGCGCACGCGCAAGGAGAGAAAATCATGTCCGGAATATGGTCGGCAACACGTTCAGTACGCCCATAACCGTTACGCCACACCAGGCCGGATACATGATAAACATCCCCCAGCCCATCAATTACCTTCGGAAAACGTTGATTCATTTGGCGCGAGCCAAAAGCGGCAACGCCAGGACAGGCTTGAGCGGCATTGACCAAGTTCATCAGCCAGTCCTTGCCGGGCGAGGCATCCGGGTTCAACAAAGCCACGAATTCGGTGTCGCATTCGCTCAATGCGCGATTGTTTGCCGCCGCAAAACCGAGATTATCGCCTAGAAAACGAACCGTTATTCCAGGCATTTGCCGGGCGCGCTGAGCGGAACCATCAGTGCTGCCGTTGTCCATCAGTAAAACCTGGGCGGGCGGATAGGACTGCTGTGCCAGGGATGCCAGACACTCATCCAATAAAGTGCCTCCGTTCCAGTTGACAATGATGACGGTAACTTCGCCCATGCGGTTATGACACCTCCATTGACTGCGCCGCTGATTCCCGTCCAGGGCGAGATACCGTTAAGCCTTTCTGCGTTCTTGGCGGCCAGGCCAAGCTGAAATCCTCAAAGTCTAACGTCAAGTTGGGGCTGTAGGCAGGATCGTTTAACAGAAGATTTCCCCAGCACTGCTTCATATACTGAGTCTCTCTGGCGAAGCGCGCCCGCTTTTCAGGCGTGTCCTCGTAGCCGCGTGTTGCAGACTCATGATGAAATAACTGCGCATGAGGAGTCCAGACATTGCGATAGCCCGCTTTTCGTACACGCAAACAGAAATCCACGTCATTGAAAGCAATCTGCAGATTCGTTTCGTTAAATCCTCCAACTTCCTCATAGATAGCCTTGCGAATCACCAGGCAGGCAGCGGTTACAGCCGAAAAAGACTGCATGAGATTTGCGCGCCCGAAATAACCATATTGGTGACGCAGCAGATGCTTGTGAGCATGGGCTGCCACCCCGCCCACACCTAAAATTACGCCCCCATGCTGAAGAGTATTATCAGGATACCAGAGTTTTGCGCCTACGCTCCCCACATCAGCTTGTAACGCATAACTGACCATTTCCGACAACCAATCTGGCGAGATGACTTCGAGATCATTATTGAGCAATCCCACAATCTCACCCTGTGCCAGTTTCACGGCGGCGTTATTAAGTGCTGAATAATTGAAAGGACGGTCATCGCGCACCACCTTTATCTTTGTCCGCGCTTCAGCTTGCAATTCATCGAAATAGCGAAGTGTTGCGGGATCATCCGAGCCGTTGTCAACGATCAGGATTTCATAATTCAAATAGGTGGTTTTTTTTCTAATACTTTCTACACATTGCCGGATCAGCTGCAGCCCATTTCTAGTGGGAATAATCAGGCTAACCATAGGCAATGAGTCTGGCAAAGCGTAGCGCACCCGGTACATCCCAAAATCCAGCGGACTAGCTGTAGCATTGATGCCTTGCCGTTGGAAATGTTCATTCAATGCCCTTTCTCCTGCAAGCAAAGCATAGGGTTTAGCATTTATGGATTGTGCCGCGCTTTCAGCATGCTTACGCCAGTGATAGAGCACTCGGGGAATATGGTGAATCTGCTTCGGTTGGATTCGCTCAATGCAGCGGAGGGCAAGATCATAGTCCTGCGAGCCTTCCATTCCCTTTCTGAATCCGCCGATTGAATTCAAAAGATCGGTCCGATAGACGCCGAGATGCGAAATCATGTTTTGCGAATAAAACAAATCTGCGTTCCAGTCGCATTTAAAATAAGGATCAAATCTTTTGCCAACTTCATCTACCTTGTCCTCATCCGAATAAATCAGATGCGCATCGGGATTTTGATTGATAGCATCAACCACCCAGAACAAAGCATGTTCACTCAGGAGATCATCATGATCCAACAGAGCCGCCCATTCTCCGTTGGCCAGTTCAAGCGCACTGTTGGACGCTTCAGAAATATGGCCATTGATTTCGCGGAATACAACCTTGATGCGAAGATCCTCACTCGCATACCGCTCCAGTATGGAACGAATCGCTTTATCGGTGGAAGCATCATCGGCGATACACAATTCCCAATGCGGATAGATTTGCTTGCGGACCGATTCTATGGCCTCAATCAGCCATTCCGGTTTAGGGTTATAAGTAGGCATCACTACGGAAATCAAAGGCTGATGAGCAAATTCGGCGATGGATGCATTCATGGTAGCGCGTGTATCATCGGTGAGCGTATCGTAACGTCGAATCCATTCCGCATAATCGTTACGATCAAATCCACCGGAACCCCAAGCCGGAGAAATCTGCTGCGATAAAGCGACAATCCTGAACCCATGCCTGATCCCGGTCAGTCCCTCATGGCGGTATAGATGCATTGCTTTATTGAGCGTGCCTCTTACCCCTCCGCCACGCCGGATAGCCGGCCCAATCAACTCTGCGGCGCGTCGGCCTCGCTTCAGTTGGTGGGAAACGACACGCAACGGCTGTGTAATTCTCCAACTTGTCGTGTTATACAATGCAGCAATATGTGCGTCACGCCCGGCAACCGCCGCATCGCGTTCGGCAACTACCGCATCACGCTCAGCAACCGCCGCATCACGCGCGGCGATGGCTGCATCGCGCTCGGCGATGGCCGCATTCAATTGTGCCTTATGCTCCCGCACATGCGCCATGATATCCAACAAATCTTCACGCTTCCATGCCTTGCGCCACTTTTCAAACAAATCCGCGCTGGCCTGTTGCGCGACCGCAGCATCCGGCCTGACGCCCTGCCCGTACGGCCCCCCAATTCGATAATAAGCGCTAAAGTGCGCTACAAAAATGAAATCACCGAAAGCCGCGGCCTGCAGCCAAAAATCCCAATCCTCATACAAATCAACCGACTCATCCATCCGGCACCCGGCATCCACAATCGACCGTGAAAACAATGCCGAATGGATTGGAAGGTAATTTCCGGCCAGTAATAGCGTTCGATCAAATGGCTGGCAAAAATGGCTGCCGCAGGGCTCCTTTTGTTCATTGACGCCCATCACACAGCTGTAAGCGACTTTTTTGTCCGGATTCCGTATCAGGGCCTCCATCAGCATGGCTATATGCTCCGGCATGAACCAGTCATCATCGTCAAGAAAGATCAAATAGTCTCCAGCGGCATTGCTCAAGCCGATATTGGCGGCAAGGCTTCTCCGCAGCATGCTTCCTGTATTCACCACGCGCAACGGAAAATGTCCGCACCATTCGCCGAGCTCAGCATGTCCTTCGCCTTTCGCATTCACCACAAGCACTTCGATATTGGGATAGGCCTGCTGGGCAACTGAATCCAGCGCTTCCGATAAAGTGGGCCTGTCCGTGCTGCGGATAATAACAGTCACCAATGGCAAATTCTCGCCCCTGTCCATGGAAAAATCGTTGTTTTTTTGCATAGTTATAGATTATTTGGAATGATTTGAACAAAACGCGGCCGCACCGATCATGGCTTCAGCAGTTTTTCAACATAAGTTCGCAAGGTAAGCAGTCTTTCCGGCATGCCGCGCCAAATGCCATCCTTTTCAGCCTCGACAAAAGCCTCCGCGAATCCGGATTGCCCGTTTCCGGCCAGATAAAGCCCCCGATAGGCGGCCAGGCCCATACTGGCGGAGAGATAATCGCAATGCGCGAGCGGCAGTTCATACCGGGAAAGCGCCGATCGCTTAAGCTCGGCCACGCTGCTGATATCGACTATCCAAGTGGCAGGAAGCGGGCTCCAGATTTCGTAGAAAAAAGCCCTGGCAGTTCCCTGCCAGCTGCGCCAGCAGGCGCATATCGCCTGGCCGGCTGCGACATGATCGCGGTGATAATCGAGCACCGAAGGCATAAACAGCCAGTCCGGCTGAAACTGATCCAGCATTGCCATGATTTTCCGCTCGAACTCGGGCGTATTGCGGAAATGACCGTCGGGTTCATCGAGAAATACAATGTCCCCGATGCCGAGCACTGCCAGAGCCGCTATCGCTTCCTTTTTGCGGACAGCTACGGTGCCTTCGGGCAAGCTCCCGGCCCCGCCGCCGTCGGTGACAAAAATCACTTTGATTTCGCAGCCCCTTTGCCGAAGCAATGCCAGAGTCCCGCCGCATCCTATGGTTTCATCATCCTGATGCGGCGCGAAAACCAGTACCCTGCCATTTTCGGGCAACGCTAATACTTTCGGCAGCGGACAAGGACTCAGCCTGGCTATCCGGGCTTGCCGCCATCTATTGATAAATTTTTTCATAATCGTTTGCGATTTCCGCAATGTCCGGCCACGCACTGGCTCTTGCCAAGCCTTTCTGCGCGATTGACTGTCTCAACGCTTTATCGTCCAGCAAGCGCTGCATAGCATCCGTCAGCGCTTCCAGCTCTGGCGGAACCAGCTGCGCACCGTCGCCGACCACTTCCGGCACGCCGCCCACCGCCGTGCATAACACCGCCAACCCGGCCGCCATGGCTTCAAACGTGGCAAGCCCGAAAGACTCGGAAGCGGAAGTACTGACATATAAATCGGCTGCACATAAGTACAGGCCAACGTCATCAGTAGCGGCGAATTGAATAGCTCTCGCAAGTCCCTGCTGCCGGCCCATCGCCAGAAGACTGCCGTACTCGCCTTCCCCCAGGATCACCAGCTGAACATCAGCCTGTTTTTCCAGCCTGGTACAAGCGTGGATCAGCATGGGAAACTGCTTGACCGGCGCAATGCGCCCTACTCCTAGCACATACAGTACATCATCCTGCCAGCCTAACTGCCGCCGCGCTTCTTCGCGGCTGTAGCGGTTCAATGTTGGCCGTGCATGATAGATATGCCGCCATGTCGATGGAACAGGGGCAATATCGAGGCTGAGCATCACCTGTTCCATAGCTTTGCGCGTCGGCGATACGACCCAGGATGCGGCCCGCAATGTGCGTGCCTCCCAGCGCCGCATCCAGTGCATCACATGCGGCCCCATCCGGACGCCATCTGCGCAAATGGCATCCGTATAGCAGCCAAAGCCGTGCTCGGTCACGCCCCAGCGGACATTAAGCCTTGGATAGAAATGCGAAAAGAAGCTGAATCCTGCGGCAATGATAGGATCATGGCAATGCACATGGGTATGCCCATGCTTTGCCGCTATCTTGGCGGCAATCCGCCCCATGTTCCAACGTTCCAGGATCACATGAACCAGTGTTGAAAAATCGGTATCAGCATTAAATTGTGAAAGCAGACCGGATAACAGACGATGAAGTCTTTGCTGCCATGCCGTAGCCCTTACGCCTAAATCGCTCTGGCAGGCGTAATCGACCACGATGTTTCTTCGCTGAAATTCGTCGACTAAAGGCGCAAGGCTGCGCCCGAGCCCGTAGCGCCTGTCGGCTTGAGTTTCGCGGGTAACCATGAGGATTTTCAAGATTCAGTCCCCAATGGCTGCCGCGACATTATGGCGGCGAGAATGAAATACCAATTTTTTCGTCATCTGAAATCCGTATCGCCGCCCATCAGCCACCAGCGATCCATCACTTTATCTGCAGAAATGCCCGGCGTCCAACGGTTATAGGGAATGACGATTCCGGTCGGAACAATCTCACCTGTATCTCCGGCCAATGCATGAGCGTGTTGCTTTGTGATCCAGGCATAAGTCCGAGGCTTGCCGAGATTCCAGGTCAGGCGGCGCAAGCAATGTGTCAACGTGGCCATGCGCTGTGGAGGAGCAATAATATCCAGCAGCTCCACAGCATCGTCCAGGGCACGGATCACGATGATACCAATAGGGGTTTGTGTGAATCGGGAGGTAATCAGATAGAGTTGATAGGAGATAGTCGGATGCTGCATATAGCGGCGTTGCACATAAGGCCAATCGCGCACCCCGACGACTTGATCCTGCAAGGCATCGGCCATCTCCAGCCACAGCCGATCAACTGCCGCGCTGTCATTGGTTGATAACGGCCTAAGGCGCATGCGGTAGCTTGGACGAGCTTGCAAGGCCGGCCAATTGATCTGCGCAAGTTCTCCCACTTTATCATATAGGCCTAGACGTACGCCCAAGCGGAAAGGTCTTTCCGATGGAAAGCCAAATGCGAGCGGAAAGGTTTTCCCATGGCCGACAAAGCGTTCGAGAAAGCCCTTGGCGGCCAAGAAAAAAGGACCTTGGCGCGTGAGTATTCCTCGCTCCTCTGGAAGAACCATCACATCGCCGATTTGCACCGCAGTTGCCGGTGAGCCGAATAAATGAATGGATCGAGGCATTGCGCCATAAAAAGCGATTGCACGGCCATTATGACGTATTAATGCTCCCAGTGTATCAAAAGCATGATACTTCCAGCGCCAAAGTTCGGGATTCATCTGATATCCAAAAGCGGCCCGGAACAAATCTAATAGCTCCGCTTCGTTGGCTTGATGCGCCCAATCTAAATGCAGGATTCTATTTGCGCTCCTGACCTGTTTTGGGGCTAACAATTCCAAGCCCGATTTCGAAGTCGATTTTGGTATTTCCCAGGTGAAGTAGCTCCACTGTCCATTTGGGTGCGATACTCTTGCCCAGTAGCGCCCAGCACCCAGCAAGCTCCAGACTGACGATGGGATGCTATGAGGGACAACGGTACTGCTATGATAAGCGGCAGGGATTAACAGAGGATTAGTACTGAGTTCGAGCAGCCAGTTTCCGCTTTGATGGGTTGGCAGATCAAAGATTGGCGCGGTTGTACAAATGCCAATGTCGTGAAACTTACCGGCTTTGGGCTGAAGTAATTGTTCAAACTTCTGACGCAGCCTATCCATAAGCCAAAAATTTGTAAAATGCTTGCGCATGTAGCGCAAACGCGATTCCACGGTGTATTGCGATTTTATAGGATCGTGCCGCCATTGATGCACCACCTTGGCTTCTGGATCCAGCATCAACTCAAAACCAGCCTTGGCTAAGCGGCGGCAGAGATCTGTATCTTCATAATACATAAAAAAGGCAGGGTCAAAAAGCCCGCCAATGGCATCGATAGCGGAGCGGCGCAGAAACATGTGCCCTCCTGATAACATGCGCTGGCGTACTGGTAAGGAGGCATACAAGCATCGCAGCGCATATGTCCTAAAGCGCATTGAGAGCCAGCGTCCAAAAGCTGGAAATCGGAATCCAAGCGCAAGCATCCATTCCCAGGCCGGAGTTTGCATTTGGCCAGGCGGCAATAAAAAAGTCCCTGCTTCATCCCATTGAGCCAGCGGCGATAAGGCGCCGATTTTTGGATGACGCTGTAGAGTACCAACCAGTTGTTGCAGGCAATTGGGTAGAATGAAGGCATCGGGATTAAGCAGCAATATCCACTCGCCTGCAGCCTGTTCAAACGCCAGGTTACAGGCGCGTCCAAATCCCAGGTTTATCGGGGCAACCACTAATTCGGCTCTGCTGGGCAGAATCTTGCGCAAATTCTCGGCTTCGATCTGATCATTACTGTTATCGACGACAATAACCTGAGCCGAGGGATCGTCAGCTAACACGCTATGCGCTGCGTGAGCAGTCAGTGTGTGGCAAAAGTAATTAACGATTAAGACGGATATCATGGCAGTAGGAATTTAGTCGATAGCCTGCGTATGCCAGTGATGCGCTAAATTCACCAGGCCAGGCTCCGGCAAGGAATCTTCAATGTACAGAGTGGCTGCGGCTTGCACACTGTCATAGATGTGTATGGCATCCTCGCAGCCAAGATAGACGTGCACGTAATATTCTCCTTTGCGCAAAGGTAGAGAGGGGAAGTCAATAGTCGCTTCGCCTCTGCCACGCTCGCCCCGTTCGATCAGCACGTTTTCGGAGCGACTTACCACACTGGTCAAGGTCACCAGTGAGCCGTAATTGAGGTACACGCCGAGAGTGGGTGCGGGCAGTTGAGGATCGGATTCAAATTGTAAGCGAATGGATAGATCGTTTTCGCCGGCACGACCTCGCAGCACTCGATCCGTCGTACCGCCTAGCCTGACTTCTACATGAGTAAAGCGAGCATAGCCTCGTGGTGCCGAGGCCAATTGTGGGCTTTCCATCATCGGCGTAGCAAGCTTGACATCCTCGCCGTCAAGTAAAAAGACACTATAACGCTGCACCACATCCTGCGGCTCACCCATCTGCATGAGCTCGCCTTGATTTAGCCACAACACTCTGTCGCAAAAAGCTTCCACCTGATACAAGGAATGCGAACAGAATAATATAGTCTTGCCCGCTTTCTTCATAGTACGAATACGGTCGAAGGATTTGCGGGCAAAAGCGCCGTCGCCGACCGACAAGGCCTCGTCTATGACCAGAATATCGGGGTCGACGCTGGTGGCCACCGCAAAGGCTAGCCGCACGTACATGCCGCTGGAGTAAGTCTTGACGGGCTGGTCAATAAAATCGCGGATGCCGGAAAAATCGATGATCTCCTCCAGGCGATCCTGAATCTCCTTTTGCGACAAGCCGAGGATAGTGGCGCTCATGAATATATTCTCGCGCCCGGTGAATTCCGGATTGAAGCCGGCGCCCAGCTCCAGAAGCGCCGCCACGCGCCCCCTGACTGAAACCTCGCCGGTAGTCGGCGTCAACGTGCCGCAGATCATTTGCAACAGCGTGGACTTGCCCGAACCATTACGGCCGATGATGCCCACCACTTCGCCTAGCATCACGTCGAAACTGATGTCCTGCAGGGCCGAGAATTCCCGGAAATACTGGCGTTTGCCACGGAACAGCAACTGCTTCAGGCGGTCGCTCGGCCGCGCATAGAGCTGATAACGCTTGCCCAGATTTTTGACGCTAATAGCCGGATCAGAGGGCATTGGCCAATCCTTTGCGTTTATTCTCAAATGCAGACGGACTTATCCGGCCAATAACGATAAATAGGAAACGGGAGGTTGTCGGTCGTACTGCCATCATTCGGATATCATGCCGTTATCGATTTCTTCATCAATTAGCCATGATAATTGAAGACTCATAGGTAGCTCAACAGCCACTAAATTAGCTGGATTTATATAACGCGGGGAACTCATCAGCCTGCTTTGCCTAAAATGTTGATCCCGAATTATAGCAAAAAAGAATCAAAAAGCTGGGCAGTAACCCAAACTCTTAATGCTCTCTCATCCATTCCGACGCCAGTCTCTGGGCTTCGCTTATTTGTGCGGGTGTCATTTTCTCAGCCACGATATCCCGGTTTCTTTGCGCCGGCTCATCACCGTTGGCACCGGCGATATTAAAAAACATATGGGCTTTAACATAATCCTGCGGAACGCCTTCGCCGCTGAAATACATATTGCCCAGATTAAACAGCGCATCAACGTTCCCTTGTTCCGCCGCTTTTGTATACCACATGATGGCCTGCGCGTAATCCTGTTGCCTGCCTTGTCCGTTGGCATACATGGTGCCTAAATTGAATTGCGCACCGCTATTCCCTTGTTCCGCCGCTTTCAGATACCATTCGATGGCCTGAGAGTAATTCTGGGGAGTGCCCTGCCCGTTGGCATACATGTTGCCCAAATTGAACTGTGCGCCGGCATTGCCCTGCTCGGCCGATTTGACATACCAGTTGTAAGCCTGCGCATAATCCTGCGGCGTACCTTGTCCATTGGCATACAGGGTGCCCAAATTCAACTGCGCCTCGGCGAGATTTTGTTCCGCCGCTTTGGTATACCACTTCAGTGCTTGAACGTAATCCTGATCCGCACCGTGACCTTCGGCGTACAGCAAGCCTAAATTGAACTGTGCGCTGGCGTTATTCTGTTGCGCGGCTTTGGTGTACCATTTGAGCGCTTGAACGAAATCCTGATCGGTGCCCTGCCCATTGTCATACATAATACCGACATTAAACTGCGCGTCGCTGTTCCCATGCTCGGCCTCTTTCTTGCAGGCGATAAAATTGGTCCGATCATCCTTGTTTTCGTCATAACATTCCCCCCAGACATTGATGGAGAATAATGCCAAAAGCAATGCTAGCAATGTTTTCTTCATCGTTTAAACATCATAGTGAGTCTAAGCATCAGTGGATTTCTACCTAAATTGGATTGGCAAAAGCTGTTAATCGTATTTATCAAAATGACGGGCAGATATCCGATTAAAGCACCTGCGCCAAATCTCATCATGCTTTATGTCCCACTATTCGTCATCAGTTCTAGGTAAAGAATAAGGTTAGGCAAATATTGTCTAACAAGCTCCCTGAGCGCATTTTTCAGGGCATGTCTGGAATTTGTGGAGAAATATTTAACCTGAAGCCAAACAAAATCTGATTACCAAGCTTGAATTAGACGAAAAACCACATTCATTCATTCAAAACTAATCGCATTAATTGTCGGACATAAAAAAAGAGCTGTACAGTACACTGCAAGCCCTTTATCTGATTATGGTGCCTCGGGCCGGAGTCGAACCGGCACGGTGTTACCACCGAGGGATTTTAAGTCCCTTGCGTCTACCAATTTCGCCACCGAGGCATCGATAACGATTGTGAAGCGCGTATTATATAGAAACAAAAAAAATAAACTAGCTCTGGATTGAATTTTTTTTATAGAAAGTTCAATTTTTTTAAAATTATGTTGTTGGAGGCGCTGCCGCATGACATTTTATGGGAATGGCTACAACAGAGAACGTATATTGCGCATGCAGACGCATGATTTTTTCTTATGCCAATCGTTAATGCGCGGTATCGGATTACTTATGAAACTGCTACAAAGCATGTGCGGCGCCGGTAAACTTTCAGCCTGCCTGGCCTTGCTGTTCTCATCCCCTGCGGCGGCGCAAGATTATGAAAAGCTCATGGTCGGCGATTTTTCCGCCGGCTCGCTGGCGCAATGGCAAAGCAAGGCATTCAAAGGCCAAACCGAGTACCGGCTGGCTGAAGCTGATGGAACGAAAGCCTTGAAAGCAGTCAGCGACGGCAGCGCCTCGGGGCTGTTCAAAGAGCAGCGCATCGATCTCCGGAAAACGCCATTCATGAACTGGCGCTGGCGCATCGAGAACCGGCTCGGAAACATCAATGAACAGGAAAAATCCGGCGACGATTATGCCGCGCGTGTTTATGTCGTCATCAGCGGCGGTTTGGCGTTCTGGCGAACCAGAGCCATTAATTATGTCTGGGCAAGTACGTCACCTAAGGGTAGAATCTGGCCCAATGCGTTTGCCGGCGACCATGCCGTCATGATCGCGCTCAGATCGGCCGATGATCGAACAGGCGTCTGGCATACCGAAAAACGCAATATCCTTGCCGACCTGAAACAACAGTTCGGCGAAGACATCCAATATATTGATGCCGTTGCCATCATGACCGATACCGACAATGCTCAGGGCAAAGCAACGGCCTATTACGGCGACATTTATTTCAGCAAAGAATGAACACCATGCACAAACCCTTACCGCACATGGAACAGACTGACTTTCCTGCCATTACCAGAAACACGCTGGAAATACTGCAGGTTAATCTGGGCTATCGATGCAACCTGAGTTGCACGCATTGCCATGTCAACGCCGGGCCCAAGCGCACCGAGTCGATGGATAAGGCCACTATAGACCAGGTTCTGAACTTTATTGAAAAAGAAAACATCCGCACGCTCGACCTGACCGGCGGCGCGCCGGAGATGAATCCGCACTTCAGATATCTAATCAAGCAGGCGAGAGCCATGAACGTTACCGTGATCGACCGCTGCAATCTGGTCATCCTGCAGGAATACGGTTTCGAAGACCTGGCCTTGTTTCTTGCCGACAACCAGGTTGTCATCACGGCCTCGCTGCCTTGTTATCTGGAGAATAATGTCGACAAACAACGCGGCAAAGGCACGTTCATGTCCAGCCTGGCGGCGCTGAAAAAACTGAACCGTTTCGGCTACGGCCAACCGGACAGCGGCCTTCAGCTCAATCTGGTCTATAACCCCCAAGATGCGAGCCTGCCGCCTGAACAGCAGTCGCTGGAACAGGCCTATAAAAAACACCTCAGCGAAGACTACGGCATCGTCTTCAACAAACTGTTCACCCTGACCAACATGCCCATCCAGCGCTTTGGCACTGCACTTGCCAGAAAAGGCCGGCTTAACAGTTACATGCAGCTGCTCAAGGACAGCTACCGCTCAGAAAACCTGGACAGCGTCATGTGCCGCAATACCTTGAGCGTAGACTGGCAAGGCTATGTCTACGATTGCGACTTCAACCAAATGCTGCAACTGCCGCTAGGCGCAAACCCGGACGGCAAAACCCGTCTGAGCGATTTAAACTGCCGCCCCTTGGCCGGCTCGCCCATTACCGTAGGCCAGCATTGCTACGGCTGCACAGCCGGGCAAGGCAGCAGCTGCGCCGGCGCGTTGAGCTAAGCCCTTTATCCTAGGGTACGCATTTATACCCTATAGGGTATTGCGTACTCTAGACAAACGATAAACACACTATAACTGCGCAACATCAGCTTCTTATTGGTTTTTATTGTCTAATGCAGTGCTGAAACAAAATATCGACTTTGCCGGTTGAGCAAAGGCCCCATCCCTATTTAAGGAGGCAACATGAGCGTCCACGAAGAAGAATTCAAACGGATAATCAGCACGATTGTCTATGATTATAAAACCGTTGCCACCTTGCCCTGCCTTGATCAATACGTAGGCACGGCCATTTATCAAGGTCCCGGACAGGGCTTTAGCTATGAAAACCCGCAAAATGAAAACAATTTCACCCAAAGGCTCGATCTGCCCGAGCACCTGAGCCAGTCAACCGGCCCGCGGCTCATCCTTGTGCTGGAAAGCCCGCACAAGGATGAGTTCAACAAGCTGACCAAAGCCCCTATCGGTCCTGCCAACGGCATTACCGGCGAAAACATCCGCGCTTTTCTGGCTTACGCGACCAAGAACCTGAATGTTCAGGGCTTTTCCTCACAGCAACCGTTCGGCCTGATCCTGATGAATGCTGTCCAGCATCAGTGTTCGCTGGGCAAGCCGCCGCAAAAATACCGCACTGAAGTCTTTATGAAATGCTGGGACAATCCGGTCATCGGCAAGCGCCATTTCGTCAAACGGCTCCGCGACTACCTGAAGGAGACCGAGGCTGTCGTGATCAACAGCTGCACTGCCTCGGTCAGAGATCCCGTCGATGAAGCCATCTCCGATGCCATAAAAGCTTCGAATTATTTCCGCCTGTGCCATCCGTCCAGCCCCTGGTGGTCGAGCGGCAAGTCCTGGCTGCCTAAAAAACGGAAAAAAACGTCCTAACCCTGATTGGCAAACCTCCAGCAAAAACCGAGGCTGGAATTAAATATGCCAATGCGCGTCCAAAAACGTGACATCAAGCGAAATATGCGCCATCCAACAAGCAATAATAACGGACCGGACGATATGGCAGACAAAAAGCCCGCGGACAAGATCTCGCGACCGCAAAGCCAGCCGCAACAGCCGATCGGGTGGCACTATCTTTTGTGGCTCCTGGTAGTGCTGGTGTTTTCGTGGTACTGGGCCGGCCTCGGGCAAGTCCAACACTCATCAACGCTCTCTTATACGGACTTTAAAAACAAGGTGCGCGCCGATGAAGTCGCGCAAGTGACATTGGAGGGCGATCAGGTCTATGGCATCTTACGCCAAAGCGACACCGAGAGCGCGCCCAACAAACAACAGGCGCCTAACCGCTTCGCAACTACGCTGCCGCCGATAGACGATCCGGAGCTCATCCCCCTGCTTGAAAAACACGGCGTGGAAATGATCGCCAAGTCGGAACAGGCTAATTGGTGGGGACGGGCCTTGATCGGCCTGCTTCCCTGGCTGTTGATCTTTGGTGTGTTCTGGTATTCCAGCCGCAGGATGCAGGAACGCATGGGGGCGGAGGATGGCATTTTCGGCTTCGGCAAATCCAAGGCCAAACGCTTTCAACAAGGAGAATCCCATGTGACGTTCGACGATGTCGCTGGCCTGGAAAATGCCAAGCGCGATTTGCAGGAAATCACCAGCTACCTCAAGAATCCGGAGCGCTACCGGAAGCTGGGCGCCAATATCCCCAGAGGCATTCTGCTCATGGGGCCGCCGGGCACAGGCAAGACTCTGCTGGCCAAAGCGGTGGCCGGCGAGGCCGAGGCGTCGTTCTTCAGCATCAGCGGCTCCGAATTTATCGAAATGTTCGTCGGCGTCGGCGCTTCCCGCGTGCGTGACATGTTCGAAAGCGCCAAAAAAGAAGCCCCGTCCATCATCTTCATCGATGAGATCGACTCAGTGGGCCGTGCGCGCGGCACCGGGCTTGGCGGCGGGCATGACGAACGGGAACAGACCCTGAACCAGATACTGGGAGAAATGGACGGCTTCGAAGCCCATGAAACGGTGGTCGTGCTGGCCGCCACGAACCGCCCCGATGTGCTTGACCCCGCTCTGCTTCGGCCGGGGCGCTTCGACCGCAAGATTACCCTGGATCTGCCGGACAAAAAGGCGCGAGTCCAGATCATGAAAATTCATACCAAAGCCGTGCCATTGGCAAAAAACGTCGATCTGGCCCGACTGGCGACGCTCACGGCAGGGTTCTCCGGCGCGGACCTCGAAAACATGACTAACGAAGCCGCCTTAATGACCGGGCGTGAAGACAAGGAACAGGTCGATATGGCAACGCTGCTGAATGCGCGGGACAAAGTTGTACTCGGCGGCATACGCGAAATGGTCATCGAAGACAAAGAGAAAAAACTGATCGCCTATCACGAGGCGGGGCATGCGGTGACAGCCTGCCTGCTGCCCAACACCGACCCCCTGGACAAAGTGACCATCATTCCGCGCGGGCAAGCCCTGGGCGCGACCGAACAGATTCCCGGCGAGGAGCGGCACAATCTGTCGGAAAGTTACCTGCGCGACCGCATCGGCGTGATGCTCGGCGGCCGGATTTCCGAAAAGCTGATTTTCGGCGAATTCAGCTCCGGCGCCGAGGAAGACCTCAAGCAGGCTACCCGGCTGGCCCGCCACATGGTGTCGCACTGGGGCATGAGCGAGAAGATCGGCCCGGTCGCATTCCGCCGGGGCGAGGAACATATCTTTCTGGGCCGGGAAATGACCCAGCAGAAGGATTTCAGCGAACATACCGCGCAGATCATCGACGATGAGATCCATGCGCTGGTTCATGGCATTGAAGAAAAAATCACGGAACTGCTAAGGAAGCGCTGATTAAATCCTACCGTGAGATAATAGCTGGGTTCACCTTCGCCAGACTGATTGCCCATGAATACGCCGACCCAAACCAGCTTTGCAGACCTTGAGTACAGCCACAAAAAGCGTCAAAC
>Ga0208883_100219_pt1 | contig 27526 bp, 47 predicted proteins | sample LakWasMet43_HOW7_2_FD_183881 | JGI IMG/M metagenome (GOLD analysis project Ga0208883, IMG submission 183881) | Freshwater sediment methanotrophic microbial communities from Lake Washington under simulated oxygen tension - Sediment Metagenome... | ecosystem: Environmental > Aquatic > Freshwater >...
GCGCAATGACAATGTACATTCCTATCAAGCAGCCAGGGGATACTGGCCCAAAACCGATGATGGCAAAGATAGAGAAAACCAGAAGGCATTTAAATTGCGCTGCATTCATCGTTCAGAGCTTAATGTGGGGAGGTGATTGATTTGGCACAGGGAAAATTTTCGTGTTTTTGGCTGGAGGGTGCGTGTAGTGCGGGATTGAGGGGTTTTTAGGGAATTTTTCGTTTTGCGAATTTTGCGCTGGGAGTTATTGGATTTTGCGCATTTTTTGGCACTGGTCGGTTATTGATTGATCGGGAGTTAAACGGGAGTGATTCGCGGAGCTTTGGGGTGTTAAATTCAGGCCGCGTTAACGGTGCTGCATGATCCATTTGTAAATTTCCTCGATGTCGGCGTCTGACAGCATGGTCAGGGAGTTGACGCCGTAGGTTTGTTGCAGGTATTTGATTTTTTCTTCTTCGAGGCCCAGGCCAAAACAGCGCTCCCGGATCGCGGTGATGTGCGCCGTTCGCCAGGCGGTTGATTTTGCCGTTGCTGCCTTTTCTATTATTATGTGCGTGTGCTCGATCGTGTGCGCATCCCCGGATATTTCTATAGTCAGCTTTTTGTTCTTTTTTTCTGTTGCAAAGTGATTGATTAACTTATTCATATCTTTAGCTTTTTTATTCATTTTCCAATTAATTCAAAAAACCTCTTTGTTGTGTCTTCTTTGTTGAGCCTGGCATCCATCTGATGTTCATAAAGCAGCTGGATTAAAAGCGCCTTGCGATCTGGGCGCATTTCCAGGTCGCGTTGATTTAGGTTGGTTTCCACGGCTTCGATCACTTCCAGCAGCAATTGAGGATTTAACGGAGGCTCTGCCGCCCGTCTTTCTCTGTCTGTTCTTCTCTCCGCTACGCCTTCTTTCATTTGCTCAATCGTTCTGGCGGGATTATGCGGATACCTGCGCTCCACCTGGACTTCTATGTCTGCTTCGCCTGGGCGCATTTCCCCTTCACCCGTCGCCAGCCATAACAGATTTACATTCCTAGCCTTAGCAATGGCAATTAGATTGCGTCGTGCTGGATCTGAGGCGTCTTTACTCCATTTTCTCGCTACTGACTCAGATACGCCGCACGAATGTGCGAACGAGGCATAGCCTCCCGCCTCAGTGATTAGTAGGCTGACTCTATCCGCAAATCCGTCCGAGTTTATTTGGCTATCTTGGACATTTTGTTCTATACGTTCGTGCATTTGTCCGAGTTCCTTTATCTTGTTGTTTTACATATAAATAGTTGCATGTCTATCGCGCATGTTCGTACAAACAAACTCGGACATAACGGACAAACGTAAATAAATATTTTACGTTCGTGTTGACCTCGTTACTTTTGTACTGTACGATTAGCCCATGAACTCGTTAAACAGCACAAAAAAAACCAGCCATACAGACTGGCATCCGGCCGACATTGTGGCCGCCTTGCGCAAGTCCGGATGGTCATTGCGGCAATTGTCGATGCACTACGGATTGAAGCCAGGCGTGCTGAAAAATGCACTGGCTGTGCCTTATCCGAACGGCGAGCGATTAATCGCGGCGGCAGTCGGCGTCAAGCCGGAGGAAATCTGGCCGTCGCGCTACGACAAAGACGGAAACCCCAATAGAGGTCGGCGTTTGCGCGGTTTTAAGAATGTTAACACCGCGCAAAAAATCTGCAACGTAAAAGTTAACGGTGGCTAAAGACATGAGACAAGTCAGAGACGAAAAGACGTTAGACATTTTCGCGATTCCCGAGGCGCACAATTGCGCGCCCGGCGATTGCACTTACAGCCGCGAGGTCGCGCAATGCGTCAGCGTTATCCTCGCCGAGTGCAGAACTGGCGATCGTTACGCCATCTGCGCGGAGTTGTCGCGGGTATCGGGCAAGGACGTAAGCAAGCATATGTTGGATGCGTATGCCAGCCCGGCGCGGCTCGATCACGCGCTGCCGTTCTGGCTGGGGCCGGTGCTGGAGGAAGTCTGCCAATCGCACGTTTTGACCGATTGGCTGGTCCAGAAGCGCGGCGGCCGGGTCGCCTACGGCAAGGAAGCGCTGAAACAGGAGCTGGGCAAGCTGGTGATGACGCGGGATTCGGCGATGAAGGATCTGAACAAACGGATCAAGATCATCGAGAGATTGTTAGGGAGTGAGCAATGAAGGATAGGTATTTCAGCGCCAAGGAGTTGGCCGGATTGCCTGGAATGCCAGAAACAGACAGGCACGTTCGGCGTATTGCTGAAGATGAAAAATGGCCTCAGCGCAAGCGCCCTGGCCAAGGCGGCGGCAAGGAATACAAAGCATCGGCATTGCCGATAGAAACACAAACGGCATTGGCCATGAAAATTGCCAACGCCATCACAGAAGCAACTTTAAAGAGGGAAAACGATGGAAAACCTAACGCCACAATGTCCGATGCTGATTCCAGAAATGCATCAGGAGTATATGGAAATATTGGACAATCTAAATATTCGTCAAGTTCGGCTGATGATATGGGTTCTGGATCGGGACAACGATCAGGAAGCGTGCCTGAATCACTCGATGACGGTGCGGGACTGTCGATTAATGCTGGAGGAGTTGGAGCTTCAGGAAATGGAGCTGATCTGGCTAGACGAGAACAATTACTGGCAACTGACGGAAAGGGGGTTGCTGGCCACCAGTCTTTGGATGTCGATTCTGCACCAGGAGATTCAGGACGCGCTGTTAAGCCATGCACCGAGAAGCAACGCAACATAGGCCGGTCCGTGCGTTTTATCGTGGAATGGATTGAACAATTCCCAGGATCGAAGACAAAGGCGGTCAAAGCGATTAACAAGGGCTATCGCGACGGTACTTTGCCGGGCCCCATTATGACGGCGTTGGAACAGTGCAAGCATAAGGCATCCGGCAAGGCAAAAACCAGCGACATGATCACCTTATCCACTTACAACAAGTGGAAAAAACGGGGAGAAAACCAAGGCGATTTCATCCCGCAAGTGCGCGAAAAGGATTTTACCGTGCTGCCCTGGCATGTCGCCACCGTGGCTTTATTGAAGCGGCCGCAAGGCAGCACTCTAAAGTGGGTGCATGCGGAATTGGTGAAACAGTTTGGCGAGGCCGCGCCCAGCTATCATGCGCTGCGTCGGTGGAGGCAGGATAAATACAGCAAAAAAGACCAGTTAAAAGGCCGATACACCGGTTCGCAATTACGTTCGCAATTGTTTTATCAGCATCGCACTGCCGAGGGATTGATGCCGGCGACTTTGGTCCATGCGGACGGCTGGAACACGCACTTTAACGCGCCGCATCCGGTCACCGGTGAGTTTGTCACTTACGAGGTTTGGCACTTCCACGATGTCGCGACACGCTATGTCAGCGAGCCCGGCATCGGCATGACAGAAAACGCGCATGTGATCATGAAAGGCTTGGAAAACTTTGTGCGTGAATTGGGCGTCCCTGCTCGACTGCAAACCGATAGCACGAAGGTGGTGAAAGGCTCTGACAAGTTTACCAAGGCGCTGCATTCTTTGGAGGAACGTCTGGGCTTTACCTGGTCGCATCCGTCCGAGGTCGGCAATTCGCAAGCGAACGGCATCGCCGAAAACTTTAACACCAGTTGGTTGGATAAGCGTTCGCGGGAGCTGGCGACGTATCAGAACAAAAAGAGCATGGACGATCTGACGTTCAAAAGAATTAAAAAGCTGACCGCGCAAATGATCAAGGCCGCCAATAACAACGACGCAGCCTTGCAAGCGCAGAAAAAGAAGGAGATCGAAAGGGCCGGGAAAGGTCTGGTTTTTGGCAGTTTTACAGAGGCATGCGCATGGATCGTTCAGATCTGTCGTGAGTTCAACGAACGACCGCATAGTAGTTTGCCGAAAATATTTGACCCGGAGCTAAAGAAAAAGCGCCATCAAACCCCGCGCGAGGCGGTGCAGGAGCATATCGATAATGGCTGGCGTCCTGTTGCGCTGGACGAGCAAGAACTGGTCGACGCTTTCCGTCCGCATGTCGTGGTGACGGTGACGCGCGAAACCGTAACGCCTTGGGGTGGCATGCGCTACAGAAACACCATGCATTTGGGGCATTTCAATGGCGAGAAAGTGATGGTGGCTTATGACATCGCCGATTATTCCAAGGTTTGGGTCAAGGATTTGGACGGCGCCTTGATTTGCGAGGCCGAATTTGTCGAAGCGACACGCTATCACGCGCAAAGCGCACAGATGGCCGACGAGGAAAAGCGGGCGGCAGCGCAGTTGAAACGGCTGGAAAACAAGGGAGAGACGATTAAGGCGAGGATGCCTGGAAACGTGATCGATGGTGCGTTGGAGGTGTTGCCAGCGCATGAAATTCCGGGAATGCGGGAATCAGCTCGCATCGTGGAAGAAAAACACTCAGCGGAGCCGGTTGCAGCCGTCCCGCTGAGAGATCAACCCAGAGAACGCTATCTATTCTGGCGCACTCTGGACGAACGCGTGAAGGCCGGAGAAGAACTTTACGGCGATCTTCACGATTTTCATAAGGCATTTCCGAATACCCACGACTGGCGCAGCTGGAATGCTTTTTATAACGGCGACCTGTTTAAGGCCGCTCAACCTTGAGGCTTCAAATGATAACAGAAACACGAACGCCTGGCATAGCCCGGATCGGAAATATTGCTCAATGCCAAGCGGCATTGGAGCGCGCGATCTCGCGCAGCGCCAACCTTCCGGGCCTGGTTTGCTTTTACGGCCCGTCCGGCTGGGGCAAGTCGCTGAGCAGCAACTACCTGTGCAACACCCAGCGCGGCTATTACGTGCAGGTCAAATCGATCTGGTCGAAAAAGGTCTTTCTGAGCAAGATTCTGGGCGAGATGGGCATCAAGCCGGCGCATACGACCGGCGAAATGCTGGACCAGGTATGCGATCAACTGTCCGCCTCCGGCCGGCCGCTGGTGATCGACGAGATGGATCACCTGGTCGACAAGAACGCGGTCGAGCTGGTGCGCGACATCTACGAAGGCTCGCAAGCGCCGATCCTGATCATCGGCGAGGAGCAATTGCCGCAAAAGCTGAAGAAGTTCGAGCGTTTTCACGGCCGGGTCTTGGCTTTCGTGCCGGCGCTGCCGGTCACCTTGGCCGATGCCCACGAATTGGCGCAGGTTTACGCGCAAGGCGTGCAATGCGGCGAGGATCTGCTGGCGCATCTGGTGCACGAATCGCACGGATCGGTGCGTCGGGTCTGCGTGAACCTGGACCAGGCACGCGAGGAAGCGGCGGCGCATGGCGTCAAGGCGATCGACCTGGCCTGGTGCCAACAGCATGGTGTTAAGTTCTACACCGGCGAAGCGCCAAAAAGGAGGGTTTAACGCATGGCTTTTATCAGGACTTTCGAAGATCAGGCGTTGGATGCGCTGGGCTGTCTTGCTGTCAGCGACACAGTGACGGACGGAGAGTTGTTTGTCGGCATCAAAATGGTGGACGCCGACAATCTGCAAAAAGTACGGGCAGTTTTTGCACTGAACCGCGCGGAAACCAAGGCGCTGGTGATGATGCTGACGGAAGCGTTGAATAGGGAGGCTCGTCGTGTCCACTAAAAATAGTTGTAATTGCAGAAGCGATATCGAAGCTCGAATGCTTGCATTATTTGCCGAGAAGAACCCGCAAGCGACAGATCATAGGGTCAATTTGACGGGATATGCATTTTTGATTTCAGACCTCGATATCGACATGAAAGGATGCATGCCGATGGAACTGAGCGCGAAGTTCCCATTAAGAAACGGCGGATTTAAGGAAAAAACACAAAAACAGAACATGATGTTCAATTACTGCCCCTTCTGCGGGGAGAAATATCCGGTGAAAGAGGGGGAAAAAAATGACGCGAAATAGGAAGCCAGCGCACCTGGAATACGCCGGCGGCAAAAGCCCGCGGCAGCGCATTTGGGAGAAGATAAGGGCTTATAACGCAGGTCAGGCCGAGCCGTTTACGGCGACTCGATTGATTGGCGATCTGCCAGGCACGATAGCGAAAGATACAACGCGAACGTATATCAAGGCGCTTGTGGCTGGCGGTTATTTGGAGGCTGTCGGAAATTTTTACCGGCTGATAAAAGACAACGGCGTCGAAGCGCCGAGGATAAAAAAAGACGGTAGCCCCGTCACCCAGGGCCGAGTCCAGGAGAATTTGTGGCGCACGCTGCGCGCCCTGGCCCATCCGGTCACCTATCTGGAGCTGGCGGCGATGGCGACCACCGACGAGCATCCGGTTGCGCCATCCTTCGCCCGCGATTACCTGGGCAATCTGGACAAGGCCGGCTATCTGCTGAAACGTGATGGCAAAAAATATCAGCTCAAACCGGCGATGAACACTGGCCCAAGGCCGCCGATGGTGCAGCGGATCAGCCAGATTTACGACCCGAACCTCGGCAAAGTGGTGTGGAGCAAGGGAGGCGACGATGAGTGATCCGCGCCTTGTACAACTGCAACGAGCCGTCGCCGAAAGCTCGGTTACGGCGGTCGCGAACAAGCTCGGCATTCCGCGCTGCACGGTCAGCCTGGTGAACGGCGAGAAGTATCCGGCCAACCCGGAGAACATCCTGCGCCGCTTCGACGAGGTGTGGAACGGCATCGACTGCCCGCATTTGGCGCGGCAATTGACCCGCGCCGAATGCGACGCCTTCAGCGACCGGCCCCGGCCCAATCAACCGCTTGGCCTGCAACACTGGCGCGCCTGCCAGGCGTGCCAGCACAACCTTAAGAGGAAAGACCATGAAGCCTAAATGCCGTTATCCCGACATGACCTTGGTGCGCCGGCAAGTCAACGCCGTCATGGCGGCGCTGACCGACCTGGTCAACATGGGCGTGGAAGTGCAGAACGTCACCTTCCGCCAGCCCGCGCCGGTGATCGAGGTCAGCTATTGCCGGGGCTGCGAAACGATCCATCACAGCTTCAAGGGGCGCGGCCGCAACACCGACGGCAAGCTCTACGTCCGCCGCGTCGCCCTGCTGCGCGGCTGCACGATCGAATGGAGCGAGGAAACGCCATGAAAGCCGGCACCTTGATCCTTGCGTTTTCCGTCTCGGCTTTGCTGTGGGCGCTGCTGTTTTTACTGATCGCCAGCGTGCCGGCAATCAACCTGTTAATCGATTTACTTTTGCAAACGGAGGAATGATGGAAGCAAAAACAAGCGTCCCGCCCGGCTATCGCGCCGACAGCTATGGACGACTGGTGCCGGAGGCGGCGATAAAACCGCTGGATTTGCTGCGCGACGACACGGTGGCCGGGATTATCCGGAACGCCATCGGCGTGCAAGGGCAAATGCGGGCATTCAAGACCCAGGCGTTGTCCGACATCGCGGCGTTCGTCGAGCTGTCCGCCGAGCAATACGACACCAAATGGGGCGGCAAAAAGGGCAATTTGTCGCTGGTCAGCTACGACGGCAAATACAAAGTGCTGTTGGCCGTGAGCGACTGTCTGGCGTTCGACGAGCGCCTGCAGGTTGCCAAATCGCTGATCGACGAATGCATCCACGAATGGGCGGCCGACAGCAATGTCGAGATCCGCACGCTGATCGAGCACGCGTTTCAGACCGACAAGCAGGGCAACATCAACACCGCCCGCGTATTCAGCCTGATGCGGGTGAAGATCGAGCATCCAAAATGGAAGCAGGCGATGGAAGCGCTGAAGGACAGCATTCAGATCACCAGCACCAGCCAGTACCTGCGGCTGTACGAACGAGTCGGCGAAACCGAACAGTATCGGCAGATTGCAATGGATATTGCGGGCTTATAACGACAACCATACCACAAGCGAGAAAACACATGACTAAGAAAGAACTGATCGACAGATTGGAGAAACTCAACCCCAAATTCAGCAAAGCGGCAATCGAAAATCTGCTGGACGATTTGGCCGCGACCGCCATTGAAGAGCTTGACTAGAACGAAGAATTCACCCTGCCTGGTATCGGCAAACTGCACGTCGCCGAAACCGCAGAGCGAGAAGGCCGCAACCCGCAAACCGGAGAAACGCTGCACATCCCAGCGAAGAGGCGCGTTAAGTTCAGCGCGACCAAGGCGCTTAAAGACCATCTCAACGCCTGATCATTCGGCCCCACCTGGGGCAAGGACGCCCCTTTTTTCGGAGGAACTATGGGACAAACGATTACATTGGTCGCCCTATCGATACACATGGGCTTCGATTCCGGCAACCGGATGACGCGCTACATCGCGGCGCTGTGCGAGCAGAAAGGCGTCGAGCCGTTTCCGGATCCGATCGAGAAATCGCAGGGCGGACAAATCCTGACCTACGATTTTGACGAGGCAATGGCCTGGTTCGACAAATATTACTCGCGCCGCGCCTACCAGTTTAACCGCCTGGCGCAGCGCTTCATTCGCGGCGAGTACGATAGGCCGGAATTGCAGTAGCAATACCGGATGAAGAAGATCGCGGCCAAGCATTGCATGAGGGCGGCGTGATGGCGACCGACTGGCAAAAGATCAAACAGGACTTATCGTGCACCTATGGCAGCGTTTATCTGCGTTGCGACGGCTATTTGGTTTATGCGCACATGACTCGGCACAAGATGAAGCTGCTCATCGAGGTGTATGTGAACGGATTGATTAGAGGCGAATGGATGTTTTTCGGCAAGGAAAGCGAAAAAGACAAAATAGGAGATATCGCCCGGAAATTCTACTGTCTAGCTCTGGTTAGAGAGCAGAAACGAGCAAAGGATTACGTCAAGACGATGGAAAAGATTTACGGCAAGCGCGAGTGCAAGAAACGGGGACTGTATGACCGTAATGTGTGCGCGCAACCGTGGTTTAAAACACCCTCCGCGTTCGTCTCCCATATCAAGAAAAATAACGAATCGGTCGAGATCATCGACCGCGAAACGCACGACAGCGAACTGGAAGCCCTGAAGGTAAAAAATGCCGAGCCCGCATAGCAACAAATTCAAGCAGGCCGAGCTGGCCAAGATCCACATTGCCAAGAAAGAGCTGGGCATGGACGACAGCACCTACCGCGCCATGCTCAAGCAGGTTGCCGGCGTCGACTCCAGCAAGGATTTATCCGCCCAGGGCCGCGCCCTGGTGCTGGAGCATTTGAAAAAGGCCGGATTCCAGGGCAAGCATCCCGGCAAGCCGAACAACCTGCCGTCCAGTTCGCCGCGCTCGGCCAAACTGGGCAAGATCGAGGCGCTGCTGGCCGATGGCAAATTGCCTTGGGCTTATGCGGTGGCGATCGCGGGGCGCATGTACGACAAGGAGCGGCTGGAATTCTGCTCGGATGACGAGCTGACCGGCATCATCACGGCGCTGGTGAAAGATCAAAAGAAACGCGAGCAATAGGAGAAAAAGTGATGCCTTCGCATAACAACAAGAAAATGCGGCCAGAAACAGTAGCTGCTTTGAAAAGTATATTTGATCACCAGTTGATTAATGCCGAATTTGAAGCCCATCTGGTAGCTATCAGCGTGGCAACCATTTTGGCATTGCGTCAAGTTGCTGGGGATGAATTTGTAAAGGGCTTATTGACAGGCGCCTTACAAGATATCGAAGAAGGCAATGACTATATCGTGGCCCGCCTGGGCAAACGAAAAGTTAACCATTAAAACCGATGAGCCTCATGGACATAGCAGACACCGCACAACAAAACGAAGAAATCATGCACCGCGCCAGCATGCAGCAATCACGGCGCGAAACGACCGACGCGATCGCAACCGGCGCAAGCCTGTTTTGCGAGGAACCCTTGCCGCCCGGCGCGCGCTGGTGCGGGCCGGAATGCCGCGACGATTGGCAGCGGGATAACGCATGAGCAAGAAGCGCTTCATTCAGGCGGTCGTGATCCGCTCGTTGCCCGCCCACGGCAAACTGACCGAAGCCGTGCACTATGCGGAAAACCTGTGGGACGGCCTGACCCAGCTCGGCTACGGCGCCGACAAAGGCGAACCGCGCGACAGCCGCGACTTTTATGCCGACCTGAACGAGCGGCAACGGCGCCTGTTCGTACAGTTCTGGCGCGCCTTCGATTACAAGAAGGACCGCAACGGCGCGGCGATGCGCTGGGGCCAGTTGGGCGACATGACCGACGCGCAGGCGAAGCTGATCATCGACGCGGCACGCAAGGAAGCGCAGAAACAACTGCCGCCCGGTCAGGCGCGCAAGATGGCGCAAGGCTGGCTGTTCGAAAAGCGCTGGCTCGATTATGCGCCGGAGCCGGCCGCCGAGCAACGCCGGCAAAACCATGCGGTGCAAAGCCTGGTCGCCGAGCTTGAGCACGTTAAACGTCTGTACGAGCTGAAGCCGAACGAGGCATTGTTAATGCAAATCGAAAAGCTCGAAGCGACGATCGCCGAGGTCTCTCGTGGCTAAGTTCGATCACGTCGACCCAGGCCTTTTGCCCAGCCGCATCGCCGACCTGGTCGATGTGGTCGGGCCGAAGGCCGCCTTGACGATCGTCGAACTGCGCGGCGGCGCGCGCCTGTACGTGCCGAACAAAGCCACGGCCGAACATTGGCTGGCCGAGCACATCGGCATCGAGGCCTTGCAACAGCTGAGCAAGATTTACGGCGGCGAATGGATGGAGGTAGACCGCTGCGCGGCCCTGCTCCGCGCCGCTTTTGAAGCGAAAGTGGTCGCGGAATTCGACCGCGGCGCCAGCAATTGCGAGCTGGCCCTGCGCTACGGCTATACCGAGCGCGGCATCAGGAAATTGCGCAAGCGCGTGGAAGAGCGCGAGCCGTCGCCGAATTTGGATTTGTTTGAAGAATTATGACCGACCGCGAATGGCTGCTGGCATGGGGATTTCAGCGAGAACCATATCGAGCAATTCATCGAGAAGGTCGGCATTGTCCTCGATGGCGCCGACGACAAGAATGCGAATATCGAATGGAGGGCCATGATGTTTGCATTGGCGGAATTGAAGAAGAGTCAACAGCGCCGCTAATCCTATCCGTTGACAAGCGCCTTGAATACCCGTTAAATGCAGGGCTTTTTTAATGTTAGGAGGTTGTGATGAATAAGTTTTTGCAAGTGATGGGGGTTGTTTTTGGGGGATTTCTTATTTTGATTATGTGGTTTATGACCACCGATAGTATGCGAGATAACAAAATAGGACGATGCGCACTGTCTATATCGAAAAATGACAAGGACATGGTTCGGCAGGATTGCGCGGGTTTAGACGTGGATCAGACGAAAGCGTCTATTACACTGGCCAAGGAAATCGAGCCGGAATTAAGAGGCATGGATTTGTATGAATACATCGCGAAAGAGACGAATCCTCCACCCGTTTCAGCTCCGCAAGCGGTCATAGCAGAGCAGCCGCTTTCAGTTCCAGTTGTAGAGCCCGCGCCTGTTCCAGAAAAACAGGCGGATTTGACAATGACGCCGAATGAGCTGGTCAAAGCCGAGCATGCGAACAAGGCCAGATTCATTCGCGACATCGTCGGCAAAACCGTAAAAATTACCGGCAAGGTTAGACACGTCAGCGACGGCTTCTTCGATTTTGAGGCGGCGCAAAGTCTAGCCGGTAGCTGGACGGTTTACACCAGCGACAATGCGTTTTTAGCTGATTTGGACGCAGGAAAAACCGTTACAGTCATCTGCAAAGTGGAAGACGCGCCGATCATGGGCGGTCATTCTCGCTGCGCCGATTAAGTTTGACAATGTAAAACCGAGAGGCTAGGCTATCCATACGGTTTTTGCATAGACACAGAGCCCCACGGAACTCGTTCCGGCGGGGCTTTTTTATTGCCTGCAGGTAACCTATCGCTCAACATCACTGAGCGATAGCCATGTCAAAAACGCCTACAACCATCGGCCCGGCCGGTCTCCATATCATCAAACAGATGGAATCGTGCCGCCTGCGCCCGTATCTGTGCCCGGCCAACAAGTTGACCATCGGCTGGGGCCATATGCTGATGCCGAAATGGGATGCGGCGCTGTTCCGCATCGAGCCCCCCACGTTACGGGCGGTGATCGACGAATGCCAACATCTTCGCTTCGTGACTCGGTATGCCCGGCAGTTGTCCATCACCCAGGAAGTCGCCGACAAGCTGCTCGATCGCGACGCCAACCAAACCGCGCTGTTCCTCAGCTCTACCACGCGCGTTCCGCTCAATCAGCATCAATTCGATGCGCTCTGCTCGTTCATCTTCAATATCGGCCAAGGCCAGTATGCCGAATCGACGCTGCGTAAAAAACTGAACGCAGGCGATTACGCGGGCGCGGCCAACGAGTTCGAGCGCTGGATTTACGGCACGGTAGACGGCAAAAAAGCCGTCCTGCCGGGCCTGGTTGCCCGCCGGCAAGCCGAACGGGCGTTGTTTGAAACCCCGGAGTCATCATGAAGAAGTTCAATCTTATTTCAGCCGTTTTTACGATCTTTATCTCGATCGCACTGTTATCGATCTGCGCCTCAGTGCGGGCCGAGCCGAAATTCAACGCGCTCGATCCCCGCGATCCGCAGTATGCCGAATACCAGACCAACCTCTGCCAAGGCACGCTGGAAGTCTACAACAAGCTGCATGCGGAAAAATACTGGCTCGATCACCTCGATCCGAAACTGGCCAGCAAATCCCCGGCACAGCGCGAGGATTGGGTGGTCAATTACGTCATCACGGCCAGCCTGAGCGATACCTGGCGCTATCGATACACCGCCAATTGCGGCGGCGGATCGCAGTTTATGGGCGAATACGACGATCCCGGCAATGCCGGCGCATCGACGATCAATCAGTACGAGCGCGAACAGGCCAGGCGCAAAAGCCCAGGCAACCATAACCGGACGGCACCCGACGAGGACGAGACATGAGCGGCTGGAAAACCAAACTGGCGGCGGCGCTCTCGATCCTTTACGGGCTGGGCGGCTGGCTGACCGGCCTGCATGGGCCGGACGAGGCGATGAACTACGCGATCGCCGGCCTGGGCATGCTTGGCATGGGCCACAAAATCGAAAAAGTGGGGAACACCATTGAAAAAGCACAAACCGCGGAGTTGCTGGATCTGGTCAAGCGTAATCTGGTTGAGCCTCAGCCTGACGGCGTGCGGGCCGACCATCAAGATCGAAGGCACGGCAGCGGCTAAACCGCCGGTCTGTGTGCAAATCCCCGCGCCCGCGCCGCTGGCGCGGGACATCAAGCTGGAAATGGTCGGCGGCGAATTGCGCACTTGTAATGCGGGTTGCGAAACGCTGATCCGCCAATATACGGGAACCCGCGAGGCGATTCTTGAGGCATGGCCGCCGTAGGGTGCGCATTGCGCACCTTTTTTTGGGGGGCGACATGACTATTTTGAAAATGGTGCGCGGTGCGCACCCTACGTGGATGCTGTTGTTGGTGTTAACCGGCTGCGCGAGTCCTTGCCGGTTAACACTGAACTATCCGGGCGACCTGCATAAACCGATTGCGCTGTACTCGTTTCAACCGGGCGTGGCGTGTATTTACTGATTTTATTGACCGACGAGAACCGATGGAAATTAAATTGAACGGCAAGATCACCGGCATCGAGGCCGCCGATCTCGACGATATCGAAGCCAGCGAGACGCTGATTATCGAGGCAGCCATTGATCTGAGCGAAGACCTGACCAAGCGGCTGCACGAGGTCAAGCTGAACCGCCTGGTGCGCTTCTGCCAAACCGGGAGATTCGAATGAAGGTCAAGGCCGTAGCGATCAACAGTTTTGCCCAGTTCATGCTGGGCAGCGACACATTCAAGAAAATCCTGCACATCGTGACCGTGCTCAATGCCCGCAACCTGAGCGGCGAGGAGAAACGCCGGGCCGCGCTGGAAGAGATCAAGACCATCGCCGGTGACCTGGCCGCCTGGGCGGTCAACCTCGGCATCGAGCTGGCCGTGGCGTATTTGAAGAGCCTGGCGAAATAAACCCAAGGGGCGGTAATGGACTATTCAGCGGCAAAATTCTGGTTCGACGTGGTGCAAACGGTCTTGATCGCAGTGATCGGGCTGCAAAATTGGTTTGGCAAGCGCCACGCGGCGACCGAGGCTGACATCAAGGCATTGAAAACCGACATCGATAGCAAATTGAACGCCCAGGCCGAACGCCTGACCCGCGTCGAGCAGGATCTGGAGCATGTGCCGGACAAGCAGGATTTCATCCGCGTGCATGAGCGCCTCGATAAAGTCAGCGCCGATCTGGCGAAGCTGACCGGCGAGACCCATTCCTCCAAGGAATTGCTGCAAACCATCCACCGCTACCTGATGGACCACAAATGAGCGATTTCAACCAATTCGAAACCCAACGCCGCCGCCTGGCCATCCTGGCCGTGCTGAGCTTTTCCGGCGGCTACCGCATGCCGCTGCGCTCGATCCGCGACCAAGTCGAGCAGATCGGCTATGCCGCGTCCCCGGACCGCATCGCCACCGATTGCGCCTGGCTGGCTGAGCAGGATCAACTAGCCGTTAACAATGGCATCGCGATCCTGAACGAGCGCGGACGCTCGACCGTGAATGGCTGGAGCGCCACGCCGGGGATTTCGCGGCCGACGCCGGGCGAGATCGATGACATGAAACACGTGATCGTGCAGGCCGGCATCGCCGCCGCGCAAGCCGCGCTGAGAGGGGAATGATGATGATCAGTCAATTCGTAGGCCGGATAAGCGCAGCGCATCCGGCGAACAGGGTCATGCCGGATGCGCTATCGCTTATCCGGCCTACGCCGTGGATGTGAGCAATGGCGCATGACGACAACATCAAGCGCAAGGTCCGCGCCGCCTACATTTACGACTGCGTCGAGCTGACCACGGCCGCCGGCATCAACCAGGTGCCGCTGCCGACTGCCCGGCGCTGGAAGCTGGACGCGAAAAAGGCCGGCGACGATTGGGACAAGGCGCGCGGCGCGCAATTGCTTGCCGGCGGTGCTGTCGACGACGTGGTGCGGCAAACTCTGACCATGATGATCCGCAACGTGCAGGCGACGATGAGCCAGATCGAACTGGACGGCGAAATGACGCCGGACAAAAAGGTCGCCTTGCTGGCTACCGCGTCCGACGCGTTCAGCAAAAACGCCGCTGCCCTGCGTAGATTCGCTCCGGAAACCGACGCGCTGGCGATTCGCCTGGACGTGTTGAAGAAGTTGGCCGAGTTCATTCATGGGCGCTTTCCGCAACATAAAGAGGCGTTCGCGGAGATTTTGCAGCCGTTCGGAGAGGTGTTGGCGGATGGCTAAAACCTCCACCAAAGAATTCCTCAAAGGCATCGGCCAGCTCGCCGACTCGTTCCGCCAGCGGATCGAGTCGGAGGTGGACGGCTTTGCCGCCGATCCCAAGGCAAGCGCCGAGCGCCGTTTGCGCGCCCAGGGCGATTTCGAGTTCTTCTGCAAAACGTACTTTCCGCACTATGTAAAGAAGTCGAATTCGGTCCTGCACGATTATCTATACCAGCGCCTGCCGGAAATCGCCGACTCCAAGGAAGCCGAAACCGACGCGATCGCCGCACCTCGCGGCGAGGCCAAATCGACCATCACCAGCCAGTTGTTCGTGCTGTGGTGCGTCATCACCGGCCGCAAGAAATACCCGATGATCGGCATGGATGCGTTCGACCAGGCGGCGATCATGCTGGAAGCGATCAAGGCCGAGCTGGAATTTAACCCGCGTTTGTCGCTGGACTTTCCCGAAGCGATGGGCCGCGGCCGCGTGTGGCAAACGGGCGTGATCGTAACCGCGAACAACGTCAAGATCGAGGCGGTCGGCCGCGGCAAGCGTATCCGGGGACGCCGGCACGGTCCATACCGTCCGGACCTGTTCATTGGCGACGATCTGGAAAACGACGAGAACGTCAACACGCCGGATCAGCGCGACAAATTGCAAAGCTGGCTGACCAAGGCGGTGCTGAAACTCGGCGGAGCCGGCGAAAAGTTCGACGTGATCGTGATCGGCACAATCCTGCATTACGACTCGGTGCTGAACCGGCTGCTGAAGAACACACTCTGGCGTTCAAAAAAGTTTAAGGCGGTAATCCAGTGGCCGGACAACATGGACCTGTGGGACCGCTGGGAAGAGCTGCTGCTGAACGTCAGCGAAGAAGCCGCCGGCGCGTTTTACCGGGATAACGAGGCGGCGATGAACGCCGGCGCGATCGTATCCTGGCCGGCCGGGCGGCCCTTGGTCGCATTGATGAAGCTGCGCGCCCGCGACGGCCACGCCGCCTTCGATTCCGAATTGCAGAACGATCCGCTCAGCGACGACGACGCGCCGTTCGCGGCCTGCATCAACTTCTGGGTCAACCGCCTGGCCGACTGGATTTTTTACGGCGCCTGCGATCCGTCGCTCGGCAAGAAAGGCGCAAGCCGCGACCCATCCGCCTTGCTGGTGGGCGGCTTCAACCGCAACACCGGCATTCTCGACGTGATCGAGGCGGCGATTAAAAAGCGCCTGCCGGACAAGATCATCGAGGACGTGATCGCCTTGCAGCGCGAATATTGCTGCCAGGTGTGGGCGATCGAAACCGTGCAGTTTCAGGAGTTTCTGAAAACCGAGCTGGTCAAGCGCTCGGCCGCGCGCGGCATTCCGGTGCCGGCGCGGGCGGTGGTGCCGCATGCGGACAAACTGCTGCGCATCGAATCTTTGCAGCCGCACATGGTCAACGGCCTGATCCGCCTGCATCCGAGCCAGCACACGCTGATCGAGCAGCTGCGGCACTTTCCGAAAGCGGACCACGACGACGGGCCGGATGCCTTGCATATGCTGTGGATGCTGTGCGTGTCGGGATCGAACAAAACCTATCAAGGGATTAATCTCAAATGGCTATAAACCGCACCTCCGACCAATTCCTGCTGGACGCTTATACCGGCCAGGGCGGCTTTGCGACTGGCGATTATCTGGTCACGCATCCCCGCGAATCGACCGACAAATTCACGCGACGCAAGGAGCTTGCGGTTTATCCGAACTTTACCCGCAAGATCGTCGATGTATTCATGGGTTTTTTGTGGCGTACCGCGCCGAATCGCGAGGTAGACGATCTCTACACCCAGTTTCTCGCCAACGCTGACGGTAATGGCAATAAGCTTGATACGTTGCTGTTTACCTATCAGCGCCTGGCGATGATCCTGGGCACCGTCTATATCATCGTCGATAAACCGAGGGCTCAGGGCCAGACCCGCGCCGACCAGGCGATGCCTTATCTGGCGCTGCGCTTGCCGCGGCAATTGGTCAACGAGGTCAAGGATGTCAACGGCGAATGGGAGTCGGTTTCGTTTTCCGAGACGGCGGCCGGCGTCACCATTACCCGCACCTTTACCAAGACGGGCTGGAAGGTCGATAGCGCGATCGGCGACAGCACAACCACGGCGGCCGGAACGTACGATTTCGGCCGCGTGCCGGTCGTGCGCCTGCATATCGCCAAGCCGCTGAATCCTTATGACACGCAAAGCCAGTCGTGGGTTTACGACCTGGCAGGGCTGAACTGGGATCTCTACAATCTGCGCTCGGAGCTGCGCGATCTGTTCCGCGCGCAAACCTTTGCGATCCTGGCGTTGCCGGTGGCTGACGAGTCGGAACGCGAGCGGTTGAAGGATTTGACGATCAGCACCGAAAACGCGCTGACCTACAACCCGACCGGCGGCGGAGAACCGAAATTTATCGCGCCGCCCGCCGATCCGGTTGATCTCTATATGAAGCAGATCGCCGACACGATCACCGATATCTACCGGGTGGCAAACCTGGAATTCGTCGGCGGCGTGCAACAATCGGGGGTAGCGCTGGCGTTCCACTTCCAGGAAGCGAATAGTTCGCTGCGGGGCATGGCCGAGCAGTGCGAGCAGGCCGAGAATGAAATAGCCCGGCTGGTGTACCTGTGGCAGGGGCAAGAGTTTAACGGCAATATCGCCTATGCGAGCGATTTTAATTTGACCGATCTGCAACAGGCGATAGGCATCGCGATGGATTCTGTCAATCTGGGGCTGGGCGCCGAATTCGACAAGACAATCAAGAAGCGCCTGGCGCGGCAGATCCTCGCCAACGATACGGCGCCGAGCACGATGCAGGCGATCGACGACGAGATCAATGCGCAGGGCGACACCTACGGGGACAGGCTGCAACAGCAGGCATGAGCAATGTGATCGAGCTATTCCCCCGCGATGACCAGCCAACCGCCACGGGGGAAGCGTTTTGCCTTCAATGCCGGCATGAATGGCAGGCCGTTGTGCCGATCGGAAAATCAGTCTGTGAGATTCTGCTGGAGTGTCCGCAATGCCAAACTATGACGGGGCGGCCGCACTACGATTTCGCGCCGGCCGGCAAGGTATGGGAATGCGATTGCGGCTGCCAGTTGTTCTACATCATGCCGGAAGGCCATTTCTGCCCTAATTGCGGCAATTACAACCGCTATTAGACCTATGGCCGACTACACCGAACTCTATCGCCGCTTGGCGCAAGAAATCCTCAAACACGACGGCAAGATAACCGGCGACGCCCGCGCCTTTGTAGCTCGCCTGACCGAAACGTTCCAGGCCGAAGGCTGGCAGCTCGGCCCCGAGGCCGAAGCGGCGCTGGCCGACTACCTGGCCGGCGCGCAAACCGCGATCCGCTCCGCCATCACCGGCGCCCTGACCACGGCCGCCGGCGCGGGCCTGGCGATGAAAAGCGCCCAGATCGCCAAACTGGCCGAGCAGGCATTCAGCGAGCAATGGCCGGATGGGCTGACCCTTTCCAAGCGCCTGTGGAGCTGGGACAGGGAAACACGCTCCGGCCTGACGCACGTCCTGCGCGATGCGATCCGCCAGGGCCAGAGCGCGAACCGCACGATCTACGCCATGCAGCGCCGTATCGAGCGCGCCGCCGGCGGCGATAAGTTCAAGATCGTCGAGCAATACCGCGACGACTGGGCGACCGAATTGTGGCAGTCCGCGCAGACGATCATCCACGACCCGAAAGCCAAGGCGCAATGGGCGTCCACGGTGAAGGACATCAAGCGCCATATCGACCAGCTCGCCGAAACCGGCACGCGCTCGGCGGCCGAGCGGCTGTTCAGTCAAATGCTGGAAGCGGTTAAACAAGGCAACGGCGATCTGGCGGCCCGGTCCGTGCATTGGTGGATCTACGACAAGCAGCTCTTTCATTTGAAGCGCATCGCCCGCACCGAAATGGCGACCGCCGCGCACCGGGCGGTGATCGACGGCACCCAGGACGACGAGACCGTGATCGGCTACCAGTGGCGGCTGTCCTCATCGCACCCGCGCCTGGACATCTGCGATTATTACGCGAATATCGAAATGGGCCTGGGCCGTGGCGTATGGACCAAAGATAGCGTGCCGCGCCACAAGGCGCATCCGCATTGCATGTGTCTTTTGATTCCGCGCGTGACGCGGATCAAGCATGCCGGTTCGCAGGATTATGCCGAGTTTGTCAAAGGCGTGACGCCGGAGCGGCGCGAGCAGTTGTTGCCGAAGTGGGCGCAGGCCGCGCTTAAAAAAGGCGCGCCGCTGGATCAGATGATCCGGGCGGACGGGTTCGGCTTGATTTCGAAAAAGGACGCGGTTGCGTTGCAGTTGATCAAAGAAAAGACAGGTTAAAAATGTTTGAATTAGAAGGAAAACATCATGACAATATCCCAGCCAGCCAGCCAGCCAGCCAGCCAGCCAGCCTAATATTTGCGCGCATTGCGGCAGCTATATTGCCGGCGCGATTCATTGCGAAGCCGCGCCGGGTGGCGAGTTTTCACTGTATAGAAACGATTTTCGCGATTTGAAAATGCGCATTCCTGCCGGGAGCGTGGACGCCGTGATTACCGATCCGCCGTATGGCTCTGGCGGTTTTTTGGCCAAGGATACGACGAAGTCGTCCAAATCGAAATACGTCAGTTCGGACGCCAGCTATCAACAGACCTTGCCCGATATCGACGGCGATTCGCTGCATCCGGAGGCGTGGAAGGAATTGATGCTGAACGCCTGCAAGGAAGCCAAGCGGGTATTGAAGCCCGGCGGCTATTTGCTGATGTTTATCGACTGGCGCAATCTGCCGGCATTGCAAGAGGCAATCCATGCGGCCGGCATTCAGTTGCGCGGCACGGCGGTATGGGACAAGGGCCGAGCGACCCGGCCGAACAAGAACGGATTCAGGAATCAGGCCGAGTACATCCTATGGGGAACCCACGGCTCGATCGCCACACGGGAAACGCCTGTGTATTTGCCAGGCGTGCTGCAGCACGCCACGCTGACCAACGGCAAGGTGCATATTACGCAAAAGCCGGAAGCGTTGATGTCCGACCTGGTCGAAATCTGTCCCCCCGGCGGCGTGATTTACGATCCGTTCATGGGCAGCGGCACCACCGGCGTGGCGACACTGAAATCGGGGCGGCAGTTCATCGGCGCTGAATCGGTAGGCCAGTATTTCGAAACGGCCTTAAATCGATGCCGGGGCGTTTTGGGTGGCGAGCGAATCTGAGGCGATTTGAGGCGCAAAACAGCCTAAAGCGCTATTACGGCATTAGAGAAGCCTGCTCACCCACGTTAACCCCCCGTTAAATTCTCTCTATTTGGTATTCCGAATTATTTGCTAGGGGTAAAGTTTCGGTTTATCCTGTTTTTTGGTTTTTTACCCCACCATCAAGCCCGGAGGAACACGTTCCAACGGGTTTTTTTTATCCCCGCCTTTTATCCTGTCGTGGAAATTTACTTCCACCCGTACAGGATTTCAAAATGTTCAAACGCAAATACGTTTTGAGGAATGCCGCCGGCGATGCGCCCGACGGGTCCGGATCAACGGCAACCACACAAACTCAGACCGCTGCATCCTTTGTCGATGTGCAGGCCGAAGTTCAAAAAGCCCTGGCCGCCGAACGCGCAGAATTCAAGAAGCAACTGAAGGAAGCGACCGGCCACGAAAGTTTCGAGGCGTTGCAGCAGGCCCAGTTGAAGGAGCAAGGCAAGTTGCAAGAGCTGGCCGACGCCAAGGCCCTGGAAGCGCAAACCTTCAAGGGCAAATTCGAACAAACCCAAATCAAAGCGGCTTTGCTGTCGGCATCCACCGATGCGCTGGACCCGGCGACGGTTAGCGATTTGCTGGCCGGCAAGGCGGCTTGCGATGACAACGGCAATGTCACGATCGACGGCAAGCCGGTCGCTGAAGCGGTGGCGCAATTGCTCAAGGACAAACCATTCCTGGCCAAACCGCAAGGCGGTACAGGATCCGGCAGCCCGCAGCAAACGCAGACGCCCATCAAGACCGAAGAGGCCGCGCCGATTTCCCCTCAACAACGGCTGATCGCCGCCAGAAAAGCAGGGAAATAATCATGGCATTGACACTTATTGAAGCGGCCAAGCTGGAAACCGGCAACGAGGTTCGCCGCGCGATTATCGAGATGTACGCGGGTTCGTCCGACATTCTGATGAATCTGCCGTTCGACGACATCACCGGCAACGCACTGAAATACAACCGCGAGGAAGCGCTGCCAGGCGTCGGCTTTCGCGGCGTGAACGAATCGTACACGCCATCGACCGGCGTGCTGAATCCGCAAACCGAGAATCTGGTGATCGCCGGCGGCGAGCTGGACGTGGATACCTTCATCGTGCAAACGATGGGCATGGATCAGCGTTCGGTGCAGGAAGCGATGAAGGTGCGCGCGTTGGCCCTGGCCTGGACACGCAAATTCATCAAGGGCGACCAGCTTAGCGATCCGCGCGAATTCGACGGCCTGCAAACCCGGATTACCGGCAATCAGAAGATCGCCGCCGGCGCGACCGCGAACGGCACGGCGTTGAGCCTGGCGAAACTGGATGAAGCGATCGACCAGACGCTGAATCCGACGCATTTGCTGATGAGCAAGGCGATGCGCCGCCGTTTGACGGCCGCCGCACGCAATTCCAGCGTCGGCGGTTATATCACTTACGACCGCGATGCATTCGGCCGCCAGATCACCAAGTACAACGATCTGCCGATTTTGATCGTCGACCAGGACAACGAAGGCAGCGCGATTCTACCGTTTACCGAAGCGGCAACCTCGGGCACCGCGACCGCGACCTCGATCTACGTGTTGAGCCTCGGCTCCGGTTCGTTGTTCGGCATCCAGAACGGCGGCATCCAGGTAGACGACATGGGCAAGCTGCAAGCCGAGCCGAAGTACCGTACCCGCGTGGAATGGTTCAACGGCCTGTGCATCATGAACGGCCGTGCCGCGACCCGCCTGTGGTCGATCGCCGACGCCGCCGTTACCGCTTAATCGGGAGAACGCAATGGGACAACATTCGAATTTTATTTATGACAACGGGCTGTTGTTGAAAGCCGCCGGTCTGCTGGCCGCTTCCGCGGACGGCACGATCATCGATCTGGGCGCCGGCTTCGTCAAGGGCAACGTGGTAATCGACCTCAGCGCCTGCGAAATCGCGACCGGCGACGAGATTTACACGGTTTCGCTGGAAGGCAGTAACGTAGCGGCGATGACATCCGGCTCGGTCTGCCTGGCGAAGAAGGTTTTCGGCAACCTAGTCGTGCCGATGGACGCGGCGCTGAGCGCGGCCGGCCGCTACGTGATTCCGTTCCGCAACGAAGAAGGCGGCACACTATATAGATACGTGCGCCTTTCGACGCTGATCGCGGGTACGATCGCGACCGGCATTAATTTCTCCGCGTTCATCGCGAAAGACGACTAGGAGGCGGCAATGGCATTGGTCACGATTTATTCGCCGAAAGGCGTGAAAGAAGAGCGCGAGCCGGTCGATGCGCGCGAATGCGTTGAGCATTGCGGCTATAGCTACGAACCGCCGGCCGCCGATGATTCTGAGGAATCGACAGAAGGCGCCGACGAAAAGTCGGCAAAGGGCAAAAAATGAGCGAAGGCATCCGCCTCGAACTCGGCAATTTGCCCTCGGTGCTGGCCGCGCTGAGCGATCCGCGTTTGCTGCAACTGGCGGTGAACGCGGCGGCGGAAAGCTATACCGACGACACGCTGGACTGGATCGCGGCGGGGCGTTCGTTCACGTCGCGCACCGGCCAGTTGGAGCAGTCGATCGGCTGGCGCGGGCGCGGCAACGGTTCGGCGGAAATCTTCGCGAATGCGGAGCATGCCGCCTACGTGGAACAGGGCACAGGCCCGCATGTGATCGAGCCGCGACCGGGGCGAAAGGCCCTGAAGATTCCGGTCGGCGGCGGTTATATCCTGCGCCGCTCGGTCAATCATCCAGGCAGCCGACCGTTTCCGTTCTTTTTCGCGGACCGGGATACTCGGAGCGAAAACATGACCGCGCGCGCCTTGTCGGTGATCGCGGCGCACGGGGGAATCGGCAATGCCTCATAAATACGCGCAGTTGACCGATTGCACCGATCCGGCCCTGGCGGTGACGGATCTGCATATGAACGACGCCGACGCCTACGTCGATCTGTCGCTGGCGAACATGGGTATCAATGCCACGCTGGCCGCGACGATTACGCTGCCTAACCCGCATCTGAAGGCGATCGCAGTAGCCTGGGCCAACCATCTTGCGGCCGTGGCCGGCTCGATGGGCGACAATCTGGTGCTGAAGGATAAGGCCGAGAAATACAAGGACATGGCCGAACTGCTGGTTAAAAAGTTGACGCGGCCTGCGCTCGGACTCAGCGAGCCGGCCGGCGCGGGCTTCGGACAGATTAGCCTGGGGCGCGGATGAGCCTGGCGAACCTCAATGTGCTGCGCGCCTATATAAAGAATGACGCCGGTTTGCAGGCGTACTGGACCGCGCATTACGGCAAGCAGCCGCGCCATTTCATCGGCTACAAGCGGCCGGTCAGCGCTAACGATTTTCCGGCGGTGTGCTACGTGCCGGTGAAGGCGCTGCGAGGTATGCAGCCGTTCGAGGACGAATCGGTCAGCCTGGTGCTGTGCATCCACGAACCGGCTATGGCCGACGATGTGTTTGACGGCATGGCGCGGTTTACCTACAGGACGCGCTCGGTCTGGCCGAAGACGATGGCCTGGAAACGGCGGTGATCATCAGTCTGTTCACCGATCGCCGCGCCGAGGATGACGATGTGATCCCGGACGGCGGGCAGGAACGCCGCGGCTGGTGGGGCGATGATTTTAACGAGGATGCGGCGGACCGTATCGGTTCGCGGCTGTGGCTGCTATCGCGCGAGAAGCAACTGTCGGAAGTATTGAATCGTGCCCGTCAGTATGCCGAGCAGGCGCTGCGCTGGTTGATCGATGACGGCGTCGCCGAGTCTGTCGATGTGGTGGCCAGTATCCCGCGCGCCGGCGTCCTGGGGCTGCAAGTGGCGATTCAGCGGCCGAGCGAGCCGGTCATCCGATATCAGTTTGAAAGTTTTTGGAGCGCATAAATGGCATTTTCGCGGCCTGTACTCAGTGATCTGATCACCCGGGCGATTAACGATATTTTGGCGCGCCTTCCGGGCAGCGACGCGGCGTTACGGCGCTCGAACCTGAACGTATTGGCGCGCGTGCATGCGGGCGCGGTGCACGGGCTGTACGGGTTTATCGACTGGGTCTCGAAACAGGTGATGTACGATACGGCCGAGGCCGAATACCTGGAGCGCTGGTCTACCATCTGGGGCGTCAACCGCCTGGCCGCGGCCTTCGCGACCGGGTCAGTCACCGTGACCGGCGTCAACGGCACTGTCATTCCGGCCGGTACCGAGTTGCAACGGGCCGACAATGCGCTATACACCACTGATGCCGACGCGACCATCGCGGCCGGTACCGCGACCATCGCGGCCGGTACCGCGACCGTCGCGGTCACCGCCAGCGCCGCCGGCGCTGCAGGCAATGCCGGCAGCGGTACCGCGTTGGCGCTGACATCGCCTATCGCCGGCATAGATTCGTCGGTGACGTCCGGCGCGCTGTCCGGAGGCGCCGATGCCGAGACCGACACGGCCCTGCGTTCGCGATTTATCAATCGCATTCAACAGCCGCCGCACGGCGGCGCCGAGTACGATTACGAGACCTGGGCGCTGGAAGTCGCCGGCGTGACGCGCGCCTGGGTTTATCCCGGGGAAAACGGCGCAGGCTCCGTGGTCGTGCGCTTTGTGCGCGATAACGATGTTTCGCTGATACCCGATGCGGGCGAAGTGGCGACGGTGCAGGCATATATCGATACGGTGCGCCCGGTGACGGCGCAGGTATTGGCGGCCGCGCCCGTCGCCGTGCCGCTTGATTTCAGCATCCAGATCACCCCAAACACGCAGGCGGTCAAGGATGCGGTGACCGCCGAGCTGGTCGATCTGATCTCGCGCGAGTCCGAGCCTGGCGGCACGCTGTATCTGACGCATATTCGTGCGGCGATCAGCGCGGCCGCCGGCGAGACCAACTATGCAATGACGGCGCCGAATGCTGATGTCGTCAGCGCGACAGGCGATATGACGACGATGGGTACGATCACATGGCTATGATCTCCGCCGATTATCTGGCGCAGCTGCAAGCGCTGCTGCCGAGCGGTCTGGCCTGGGGGCGGCAAGTCGGCGGCGCGCTGACACGGCTGCTAACAGCCTGGGCCGACGAGTTCGCGCGCGTGGATCTGCGCTGCGCCGATCTGATCGCCGAAGCGGACCCCCGCACCACGCATGAAATGCTGGCAGATTGGGAGCGAGTCGCCGGATTGCCCGATGTGTGCGTAACCGTCGAGCAGACGATCGAGCAGCGGCGCGCGGCGCTGGTATCCAAACTGACATCGACAGGCGGCCAAAGCCGGCAGTATTTTATCGCCCTGGCTGAAGCGCTGGGCTATGTCGGCGCGACCATCGACGAGTTCTCGATGCTGACGTGCAACGATGATTGCAACGATTCGATGTATGGCGTCGACGCCCATTTCGCCTGGCGGCTGAATCTGTCTACCGCGACATCCGTTTTTCAAATGGCATGCAATAGCGACTGCAACAGTGCGTTGCAGAGCTGGGGCGACGATGCGATCGAATGCCGGATCAGCAGGCTGAAACCGGCCCATACAACCGTTTTATTCGCCTATCTCTAGGAATAATCATGCAACGAATCACCACAGCCACAAAGGCGGTCGACCTGTTCGGCGCCGGCAAGCACGGCTTTAAGGATGGCAACCCAGGACTGGGTATCGCCGCGACGCAGCTCACTGCGGCCATTTTCAACTCGATACAAGAGGAGTTGTGCACAATCATCGAGGCCGCCGGCATTACGTTGGACGAGGCCAATCGTGCGCAGTTGGCGGCGGCGCTGCAATCGGGCAAGCTGCTGTCGGCCACGGCCGGCGGTACCGCCGATGCGATTACCGCGACGTTCACGCCGGCCATTACTACGCTGACCGCCGGCATGAAAGTGCGTGTCCGCGCGGCCAGCGCCAATGCGACCACGACGCCGACCTTCGCGGCAAATGCGCTCGCGGCAAAGACGATTGTAAAAGCCAATGGTGTGGCGCTGGTTGCCGGCGACATCGCCGGAGCCGGGCATTGGTTATATCTCACTTATGACACCACGCTGGATGCGTGGGTGCTCGGTAATCCCGCTGCGACGTTTGCGTCGAATGCAGAGGCGCAGGCATTATCGATCACTAACAAAGCGACTAGCCCAGGCACATTGGCCGCTGCTTTTCAGGGCAGCAATCAGTCCCTTGCATCGAGCGGCTATCAGAAACTGCCCGGTGGGCTTATTTTACAGTGGGGTAGCACGACGCTGACCGCTGCCGGCTCAGGGACAGCCGACGAACTCACTGTGACGTTTCCGATTGCATTTCCTACAAGCGTATATGGCGTTTATCCATCACATATACAAACTGGAGGGGCAATCTCCGGGGGGATTTCGCACTATACGCGCGCCCATACACTAACAAACTTTATCGCAGGTCTCGACGATATCTCCAGTTCTGGTACGTACACCGAGACATTCGAGTGGTTTGCTATCGGCAAGTAATCAAAAGGAGACGCAATGAAACATTATTCCCCATCCACCCTCGGCTTTTACGACGTTGATGTCCATGGCAATAACATTCCCAATGACGCCATAGAAATTAGCGATGAGCATTATGCGGTGCTACTGGCTGGCCAGTCTGCCGGCAATACTATCGCTGTTGACTCTGAAGGTCATATCATTTTGCAGGAGCCGGCGCCGCTTACTCTCGATCAGCGGAAGGAGCGTAAAATCGTGCAACTCGAACGCGACCGTAACGCAGCGATTCAAACCCCCGTCACCAGCAGCGCGTTAGGTTCCCCGCATGTCTACGCGGCGAGAGCGGAAAATCGGCAGTTTTTAAATGATCTCGTCACGCTGGATGCCGGCGGTAAATTTACATGCACCGATGTCGATGGGGTGAAACTCCGCCGGCCTCATACTGCTGCCCAGTTGACGCAATTGGCCGGTGATTATCAGGCCGCCATCGAGGCGAAATTCGATTATTTTGAGATGTTGGTTGCGCAGGTTTTGGCGGCGAATACAACTGAGGAAATAGACGCCGTTATTTGGGCGTTTTAATGATGTAAAAATGATGTGTCGGCTGTGCCAAAAAACGCGCTAAACTGTGCCAAAAAACTCGCCGCGTTACATTAAATGATTGATTGAGGGGACGCGCTATATAAAGCTTTTTGTCCAGAAATAGCCCTACAGTGTTGCGATTTGTTGTGAGTTTTTATCTTAAATTGCCCCGCCAGTGCCCCATAGGCAATAA
>Ga0208883_100223_pt1 | contig 26892 bp, 31 predicted proteins | sample LakWasMet43_HOW7_2_FD_183881 | JGI IMG/M metagenome (GOLD analysis project Ga0208883, IMG submission 183881) | Freshwater sediment methanotrophic microbial communities from Lake Washington under simulated oxygen tension - Sediment Metagenome... | ecosystem: Environmental > Aquatic > Freshwater >...
TTGCTGGGGGTACTGGAATTAAACCTACCACTGGAAAAGTGTAGCAACTTGCTACACTTCGGCAAATTCTCCCTCGCTCAATTTTTCCAAAAAGTCCTTTAACCTTTGTTCCTGGTCGGCATTAAGCGCTTTTGTGCTTAGCTTTACGGGAATTTCCGTGCGGAAGGCTTTAAGTGCTTATGTGCTGCGAGAAATGGAACGGTTGGATTGGAAATACAAAGTGCCGCTGCGAATAAGAAGATCGCAGCCTGACTCAAAGTCGGCATACACCAGATTTGACTATTTATCTAGGTCCTCCTCATCCGTTTTATTCAGCAATTGCGCCTGTACTTTAATCCTTTCCAACTCCAGTTCGCGCTTCAGCTCGGCTTCACTGGGCAGATAAGGCAGGTATTTCGCTGCAAACAGCTGTTCGCTATCGGTCAGCACCGAATATTTCACAACTGCTTCGCTTTTCTGACTGCACAAAATCAGCCCGATGGTGGGGTTATCGTCCGCGGCGCGTTGCTGTTGATCGTAAATGCGCACATAGCTGTCCATCTGACCGACGTCCTGATGCGTGAGTTTTCCCAGTTTCAGGTAGATCAGCAAAAAACATTTCAATTTGAAATTATAAAACACCAGATCGATGTAAAAGTCCTGGTCTTCGGTGCGGATGCGCGTTGCCGGGCGACAAACGCGAAACCTTTGCCGAGTTCCAGCAAAAACGATTGCAGGTTGTCGAGCAGGCCCTGTTCCAGATCAGATTCCAAAAGACGCTGGCTGGGCAGGTTCAGGAAGTCGAGGATATAGGGGTCGCGAATATAATCCTTGGCGGTCAAACCATGTTGTTCCTCGACGGCGATTTTTTGTTCCGCTTCGGCCTGAACCGCCGCTTTGTCCCGACTGGACAGCAGACGTTCGTAATAGAGTTTGCTGATTTGCCGATCTAAGGCCCTGGCACTCCAATGCAGTTCGATCGCTTCCCGTTGATACCAGCTTCTGGCGTTTAGATTATCCACCCGGAGCAAGACACGATAATGTGTCCAACTCAATTCGGTACGCACTGCGTTCCAATTTGGATAGGCAAGAAAAAAAGCCCGCATATTGCGCAGGTTGCGGGCATCAAAGCCTTTGCCGAATTCCGCCGTCAACTGTTCGGAGAGCGTTTGTAATTGGCGTTTTCCGTAAGCGGCACGGGCCTGTCCCTGTTGCTCATGCTCGACAATCAGGCGGCCGATATATGCCAGTAGCATTGCTCCATCGCGCTATTAACCGCCTGTTGCACTTGGTGGCGGGATTGCTGGATGACGACAGCAATGTCACTAAAAAGCGGAGCCAGTTCTTTGGCAACGACGATTGATGGTTTCAAGTTCTTGAATCCTTCACGATGCGTTTCAGCCTCATTTTTTGTCGTGTTCCGAGACCTTTCGCTTTAATGACAAAATCAAAGTCATCGGTTGTGCCGGCGAGGCCACAAATCCATGATGTTCATAGAAGGCCTTTGCTTCAACGGAAAGGGCATGAACCAGAAGACCGCGTATGCCAAGAATGTCGCTCGCTTGCAAAGTGCGCAGCACGGCGTCTTGCAGCAGAGCAACGCCGACGCCTCGGCCTTGGCAGGATTTATCGATCGCAAGACGGCCAAGAACGGCGATAGGCACAGGATCTGGCATATTGCGACGCATCGAGGCAGGCGCATCGCTCAATACCAACGCCCCAGAGGCAAGACAGTAATATCCGACAACCTTGGCGCCATCGGCGACAACATAGGTGCGCGATGCTACGCTGATCTGGTTAGGGCGCGCGCGCCGCTTGAGCCAGTCATCAAGGCTATCGACACCGCAGGCAAAGTCATCAAGCAGATGTTCCGGCACTAGCGGAACAGGTGCTGACAGCATTAATCCTTCCAGGGTTTTGCGGCGGACATCAGTCGTTCAAACTCTTCCCCGCTCGGAGGTTGGTCAAGAACCTCAAGAAAATGGTCATATGTTTTTTGATCGACTCGCACGAGGGTTTGATCGAGCAAGGATTCTTCCGCGGCGCGGCGTGCGGCATCGATCATAAAATCGGAGCGCGTCTTACCCTGAGACTTTGCCGCTCTGTCAATCAAGGAGCGAATATCACCGCGCACACGCAAATTGACCGCATGGGTTTGCGTGTCATTTGGTGTTTGGTTGTTGGGCATGGCAGCCTCTTTCTTAAATTCTAAATTGTTGATCCTAGCATAGGAGATATACAATGTGTATCTAATTTTTGGGCTTTGTTGCATCCATGGACGCCCACGGCTTTTCCACGCAATTAATGATGATGTCTCATAGGAAAAGTTTGCAGCCATACATCCGGATTTATTGAGACTAAAGCCTCGATCCCTGATGGAATCCGCTGACTCATGCTCCCATCATAAACGCGATCTATCATCGGTAGCTATCGAAGTGTAGCAACTTGCTACACTTCGGCAAATTCTCCCTCGATCAGTTTTTCCAAAAATTCCTTTAACTTTTGTTCCTGATCGGCATTAAGCGCTTTTGTGCTGATCTTTACGGTAATGTGCTTTTCGGTCCAGGCAATGTTACCCACCTTCTTGCCGTCCCTGATCAAATTGCGCGAGTCTCGAATATGGCTGTCTTTTTCATCAAGCTTGCGCGTGACGTAAGCGGCGATCTTGGTTTGATCCAGCTCATTGTCCAATAACAGCGCCCAGGCTTCGGCCAGATAGGCGTTAAATGACGGCAAATGGCCGCATTGCTTCAAAAGCCGTTTGATGTCGCTAGCGGCCGATCGTGAAAGCAATCTTGGATTGGCATTCAGGTCGGTAATGATAAATTGCGGCAAGTCGTCATAGGCATAGTACCGGTACATATCCTCTCGGTTGAGGCCCAGCGACTCGGCCAGTTTTTTCTTGGTCGGGAAAGCGCTCTCTACCTGCTTGAGCGCCAAGCCAATCTCGTAATCGCTCAGATCCTCGCGGTCGACATTCTCGGCCAGCGCAAAGACCGCCATGTCGCTGTCGGATATGCGCGTTACCAATGCTTCAATGGTATGCTTGTTTAACTGCTTATGCGCACGCCACCGCCTTTCGCCAGCGGCTATTTGGTAGCGATCATCGATTTTGCGCACCAGGATAGGTTCCAACAAACCAATTTCGGCGATCGACTGCGCCAGTTGATCAAGCTCCTGTTGGGGAAAGATACGCCGAGGCTGATACGGGTTCGGATCGATTTTTTCGACTGGAATGAGGAGATGTTCCTTGCCTTCTTCGAATTCAGCTTCTTGTGCCGCTAAAGCATGCCGCTGCGTGTTTTGTTGCAGCTTTTGCTCCAACATTTTTTTCAAGTCTTTGCTCATGCCTGATCAACTCCCTCGACAAGGTTCAATTGCTTGGCGATGACTTCCGCCAGGCGCCTGAATTCACGGGAAACTTTTGATGTCCTGTCCAAGGCATGCAGGCTCATCTGCGCGATTGCGGACTGATTCACCTTGGTGCTGGTCGGTATCCTGACGTCGATCAATTTGCCTATCTGGTCTTTTGCGGACGCCTCAATCAGCTTGCAAACGGTCTGCCTCTCATCGTGACGAATCAGCAAAGCCCCAATCAATTCGAGCTCGGGATTGATGCGCTTTATTTTCTCGACGAGCTTCATCAGGTCGGTGACCCCGTACATGCCATACTGTGAGCCAGACTCGATCGGGATGATCAAGTGTGAGGCAGCGGCCAGGGCATTACTCGTCAATAGCTTGAGGCTAGGTGGACAGTCAATCAGAATGACGTCGTAAATACCGTGCAGGTGCTTTATTTTGTCGCGCAGTTCTTCCGAGGGGCGCGGCACATCGTCCTTCAATTCATCCTCGGTTTTGCCGAGAGCCAAGGAACCGTAAATTAACGAAACGCCGTCAATATTGGTGTCGTCATCTATGGATTGAGGGAGCTTCTCCACTTCCGACAACAACAGTTCCGCGCAGGTGACAGGGACTTCGCTCGGGTGTTTTTTCCCGATATGAAGACTGGCGTTGGCTTGTGGATCAAGATCGATCACCAGCACGGAAAGCCCCATTTTCGCCAGTTCAGCCGAAAGATTGACGACGGTTGTGGTCTTCCCACACCCGCCTTTATGGTTGGCAACGGCTATTACAGAGGTTTTTTTTGTCATTTGTGCACGATATTTCATATTTATGTGTCCAGTATATCGAATACGCGTAGTAAAGCAACCACGCATTTCATTAGAAAATGAATATATTTTTCTTAGTTATACGAACTAATTATCATAAATTTTGTTAAATCATAGAAAAATCCATCCTGCATTTTTGCATCAATATGTGCCTTATGGATAACTAAATTGTATCTGTTTTGACGGGTCTGGTTATGCCAGGCTAGCTGTCAATGTGTAGCAACTTGCTACACTTCGTAAAATAAAACTCGCCTATCGCCAGACACCACCATTCAAACAAAAAGTCAGTCACTCCAGAGGGAGGGCGTGGTAATGCGAAGAGCTTGAACACGGACGCAGGCTCAAGGAGACCTCGCCGCATGGAGAGGAAACAGCCTATCAAATCGATCGCTAAAGGAAGCAATCGCCAGAGGCGAGGCGGCGAGTAGACGGCTCCCCAAGGCTTGAGAAAATTTAGGCGGTGCTGACCAGCTGATTGATTGGCGCCGTAGTAACGGCCATCGCCTCGCCGCTAAGCGCATTCGCAAATTTCAGGCGCGCGCGGACAGAAACTTTAGCCGACTGGAAGTTATCGAGAAGGCGCACAAACTGAAGCCTGCCGGCGTTCATGTGCCCACCGCCATCCTGCCTCGTAGACACAATGTCCGTTGAGCACCCCGGCGCGAATAAGGAAAGTGAAGTAGTCGCTCCAACTTTGTTGGTGGGCCTACTTCACCCATCTTGCCCTGTTTTCTTCGTTGTTTTTCGCTTGCAACACTCTGCATTGCAGAATGCATTTATCTGCAATTCTTCGTGAAGCGATGGGTTACAGCATTGTAATTACCGCGCATACCCAGACGTCAACCAAACATATGACTATTTTTTTCAGTCGTACGATATGACAACTTCAAGACGCATTGATAGTCGCGGCAGCGGCCAGGATGAGCGCGCGATCGCCTGGATCGTGCCCAATTCGCCACAGGCCACGAAGAAGAACCTGGACCGCTACCTGGTCGCCGTCGACGAGATCGAGCGCCTGACCGGCGAGAAGATCCCGGTCGCGGACTATGCGAAGCACGACAAGCCTACGGCTTCCTGGATGATACCGGCCGGATGCAATAAAAGCTAAAAAATTACTGTTTTTATGGTAATTACGATAATTATGTAATTACCGTAATTACACTTTAAAAGTGTAATTTTTATGCTATACTAAGCTCATCCCACCACCCGACAGGAGCCCGCTATGGCCGCACCAAAACTGACCGAAGAAGACGTACACGCCGCTTGCGCCGAAATCGCAGCCCAGGGCGAGCGCCCGCGATCCGTGGCCTTGTATGACAAACTGGGGCGCGGCAGCATGAGCACCATTACCAAGTACCTGAACACCTGGAATGCTTCTGAAGAGGCGCAAGCGTTGAAGCCGGACGCCCTGCCTATGGTCGTTAAGCTACCTGATGAGCTGTCCAAGGACGGCGAAGACCTGCTGAAAAGGATGTGGAACACGGCCAAGGGAATCGCCGACGCCGAGCTTGAGATCCAGCGGGAAGCCTTGAAACAAGCCGAGCAGGCCAACCTGCTTAAGGTAGAGGAAGCCTTCAAGTTTTCAGACGCCCAAGCAATGAAGATCGACCGCCAGGAAGACATCATTTCAGATTTGAAAGCCCAACTGGCCGAAGAGCAAAGCGATCATGGCGACACGATTTTAAAGTTAAACGAGGCCGAGAAGGCCAATGTCGGCCTGTCGAAGGACAACGAACGGTTGCAGCACGAAATCGACGAGCTGAAAAAGCAAGTAGCCGCTCTGGAAGATGCGAAGAAGGCGGCTGTTCAGGAAAAGCAGGAGCAGCAAAAACAGCACGATGCGGCGAACAAGCAAAAAGACGCTGAAATACGGACGCTCGACATGCAAGTGCATAAGCTCCAGACATCGCTCGATGCCGCCGTCAGCTCCAGCGAGCAATTGAAGACCGACATCAAGGCGAAGGCCTCCGAGCTATCCAAGCGGACCATCGAGGTCGAGACGCTGAGCGTCCGGTATGAGACTGCGGCGGCCGAATTGAAGACGGTCAAGGCGGATCTGAAGGTCGCGAACAAGGAGGCTTCGGACGCCGAAAAGCTGGTCGCCAAGTTGCAAGGGCAGTTAGAGGTTTACGTGAGCCTTGAGAAGAAAGAGAAACAGGAAAACGATAGAAAATAAATCCCATATAATTCATGTAAATTTCAATACCTGTCTTTTGTTTAGGCCATTTTGTGAGGGTTGAAAATGAGAAAATTGCGCTTTGCTGTCCTAGCGCTTTCGACGCTGCTGTTATCTTGCGCCAGTGCTCCCAACAAATTTGGCCATCATCACGACTATCCATACAAGACGCCTTCCAATGTTACGGCTGCAGATGAAGACGAATGTAGCAGGCTTGCGGATAAAGCGGCATTTAGCCCAGAAAATACTGGAGGGATCAGCGATTGGCCGTCCATAGTCTTTGGCCCTATCGGCGCGATTGTTCAGCTAACGCGGATGAACCATGCCGTAAACTCTGGATACGAAAAAGCGATGAAAGCGTGTTTGCGACAGAAAGGTTATGATCTCCCTGAGTAGAGGATGAGGGGATGAGGGGATGAGGGAAGTATGGCAGCGGGCTTATGAGAACTGGTGATATGACGACAAATTGATCGTTGCTCCCTTTTCATTTTCAGGTCCAGAAAGGTCTTTTTTCACCTTATGTTTTCAAAATCCGAGCCAAAGAAAACAACAACAGCTCTTTGTTGTTGTTTTTTAATAAACAACATATTTAAATATATTTAGCTTTCTGAAACCCTTGCGCGGCGCGGCCTTTAGCGGTTTATGGTGAGGGTTTAGGGGATGAAAGGTGAGGGTTTAGGGGATGAAAGATGCGTGAAAGGTGAGGGTTTAGGGGATAAGTTTTAAATCGGCAATATACTTTTATAAAGCGTTGAATATATTATGATTTAATCTGAGATTCAGAGCCTCGCAGATTTTAAAGGTGAGGGTTTAGGGGATGAAAGGTGAGGGTTTAGGGGATGAATCCAAAGGCCGTTAAAGGTGAGTCGGAATCTGATTGACAAAACATCACCTTTCAATATAATCGCCTTTCATGACCCAAGAAAAGGCGCTTAAAAATACTCAGCCGCCGAGCGAGCAAGTTAAGAAGCATGTGGCCGCCATCCACACGAGTGGGGTTCTCTCTTTGCTCGAACGGAAGATGGTCAATGTGCTGCTTTTGAACGCCTACGATGCGCTATTGACGCGGCGGACGCATACGCTCCCGATCAAGCACCTGTGCGCGATGCTTGGCTGGGACGAAAGCAACAATATCGAGCGCCTTCAAGACGTGCTGCGCAAGCTTGCTTCTACCCCTGTTGAATTCAACATGATGGAAGACGGGAAAGAGGTTTGGCGTGTCATGTCCATGCTGTCTTATGGCGAGATCAAGGACGGCACCTGCACCTATCGCTACGACGAATATCTTGCCGAACGACTCTTCGACCCAGAGATCTACGCGACGATCAACATCGGCATCCAGCGGCGCTTCGAGGGAAGCTACGCTCTGACGCTTTATGAAAATTGCCTGCGCTACAAGGTTGTCGGCTCAACCGGGTGGTGGGAGCTTAATCGTTTCAAAAAAATCGTCGGCGCCACTGCGTCGATGTATGACGAGTTCAAATACCTCAAGCGCGATGTCATCATGAAGCCGGTTGAAGAAATCAATCGCATTTCCGATATCCAACTGGTGCCTGAATTTCAGAAACAAGGCCGCAAAGTCTCAGCCGTCCGTTTCCTGATCACTGAAAATCCCCAGCAAACGCTGTTGAAGCCGATGATCCAGGACGACCATGCGGCGATCCGTGAATCCGAAATATTCAAGCGCCTGTTGGAGCACGGAATAGGGGAGCGCCTGGCCATCCTCTGGATCCTGCAAGACGAAGAGCGGGCTCATAAGGTTGTCGAATACGTAGAGGCGAAGGCCAGGAAAAAGCAGGTCAAGGGCTCGACGGCCGGCTATATCCGCACGCTTTACGAGAGCGATGCCGTGGTCGGCAAAACGCCGTTCGAAGAAAAGAAGGAGCAGGTAGCCCAGGGCAAAATCGAGGAAGAGCAGCGCAAGGCGCTGGAAAAGCAGCGAGCCGAGCTTGAAGCCGAGTATCTGCACAAGCGCACCGCCGAGGTTATCAACGCCTTGTCGCCGGATGACAATCGGGCGTGGGCTCAGCGCTATGTCGACGCGGCCGGGGCCGAAAAAGCGAAGTCCTACAATGCCGAAACGGCGGAGTTTCGCGATAAATTGGAACGGCTGCAGTTTTTAGGCTGGCTGCGCAAGCAGCTTGCGCCGAAGATAAAGGCTTCGGAATTCAAGGCATGGGTGAAGGCGAAAGAGTTTTCGTGACGGGACTATTGCGAGAGATTGTTCCACGCAAAACCCTTAATAAACGTCTTTCCGCAATTTTATTTTACTCAACCCAGTCGTGGAAGGCCGATACGTCACTCCAGTCGATAGTGACAAAACCGTTGCCAACAGAATATGTGCCATACTTTTGAGTGCTATTGCCTAAATAGTTCAATAATCCTTTTCGCATAACTTGAAACGCATCTGTTGAAATAGCCATTATTAAAAATTCATGCATGGCGCCGGACTTATAGATAATCCTTGCTCGAAAATTTCTATTTGCAGAAGAGCTGACTTCGAGTTGGATTTTTGTGAACTCGAAATTCTCTTGGTTTAATTCCGGCATTTCTGATCCTATTAGTGCTTTTTTATATGGTATGGTTGATTTTTTAGAAGTCGATGCCTAGGCGACTAACTAATAATATCATTTCTATTTTAAGCTCGTCAGTTTTCTGGTACGTTGGTTTTATAAAATGCCCAACCGTAAGACAAAACTATATCGCTCATCGTTAACCTCTAGCGCGGATTGCCGAATAAACTTTACCTGACCAGATTAATCTTTGGGGAACCTACAGCCAGAGCAAAATCGGCAGTGCGATGGCTCATTTCCAGTTTGCGGAAAGACGTCTGCCCAATTAAAACAATCCTTTTTCGCTGTGTGCGTAGGTGTACCCGTTTCTACCATTAATCTTGGTTTCGACGGCGAGAACTAGCCAATATTCCTTTAAAGAGCGCAATCCGTCAATTGGGATAACTGTTTCGTAATTTTTGATCGTCTTTGTTTGACCAGGATGAATAATTTCGTTGACCTCAACTGCTTCAGACCAGCGCTCAACATTCCACTGTCCATTAGGCTCTTGGAAAGCAAGGCCGATTTTATATCTTAAAACGTCGACAGGGGGCTTATAGTTGTTATTAGCCCTCATTGTGTATTGATCCAGCTTCACTGAAATAAACGGATCAGACTGTGATACCTTCCCCATTGCAGTTGAAATAAGGGCGAATGTTTGAGATGTTGTAGTAAAAATAACACTTTTCTCAGCTATTTCAGTATATGCTGCGGGTGCAAAAAGCAGCATAATCAAAAAGCTAACGATAATCCTGTTCATGTTCATTCCGGAGCATATAGTTTTAATCTGACGGGGCGAGGTAACCTCGATCGGTAATTTACCGGTTCCCTTGTTTTTATAAAACGTCCAACTGAAGGACTAAAACAATATAGTTCATCGTTATTTTCCCGCATGAGATTCATCGAATAGCGAATAGCTGTTACCTGACCACATTAATTTTTTTAAACCCCAGCTCAAACAACACACCGACAGCGGCGTCCAGCGTCTTGAACACACGCACATGACCGCGCGCGGTCTCCAGCGTCGTGTTCATCTTGTGCTTGCCGTCCAGCGTAACCACCCAGCCGTCATCAGTATCGTGTTTTTTTATGGCCGGTGTCGATAAGGCGCCGGCCTGCATCAAAATTTCTGCTTCTTTTATATTCACTTTTGCGGCTACAAAAGATAGAATTAGTTAAACAAAAATGCACTTTTGTTATTCAAAAATGCGCCTATGAATGTGCGAACCGTCCTTATTGTAGCTTTATTCTTCCCGTTCCGGGTAGCAGCCTGGGACGACGACGCCGTTTTGATCTTCATCAGCCAGGCGAACCCGATCATCCAGGCGCAGCGCAACGTCACAAAAGCCTACGCGAAGCCGAACACGGTCACCTGGGCGCTGCAGAACACATCATTGAGCGGCCGCCTCGGCTTCGGCGGCACAGACTTCCGGAGCGACCCCTACACCGCCTACGGAGGCCTGCAAATCAGCATCCCGTTGTCGTCGATCAAGGAAGATCGCGAGCAGGCCTTGAAGGTGGTGGCCGAGGCCAAGGAAATCGACGATTTGCACGCGAAAGTGATCCTCGACATCGCCCAGCTGCGGCAGATGGAAGCGGAACTTGCCGCCTCGGATGTCCGGCGCAAGTTCCTCAAGGAAAAGGCCGCCTGGCTGAAACAGCGCATCGACGATGGCTTCTCCTCGGAAATGGATCAGCTCTGGACGATCGGCAGCCAATTGAACGAGGAAGACGCGCTGAGCGCGAAGATCGGCGTACTGGCGAAGACGCAACGTTACAAGCTGGCCAAATATGCCGGCGGCGAATGGCAAACGCTGCTCGCGTACCTGGAAGGCAAAACCGAAACCTTGGGAGGCAGCGATGGATGACATTGTGGGATTGGTCGGCCGCGACGACTTGGTCGATGACTTGGTCGCCGAAATACGCAAGGGCAAGCACGTGATCCTGACCGGGCCGGTCGGCATCGGCAAATCGGCGGTGCTGAGGGCGGCGCTGGACAAAGCGGCCGACAAGATCGAGCTCTTGATCAAGCTGCATGACCACCAGGCCAAGGGGCAGTTTGTCGAGATCGCGCGGCAGATGCTGGCTTTGGGCCTGCTCGGCGCGAAGGAATTGGATCTTCCGTCCAAGCTGCACGCTACGCCGGGGCCGGAAATCGACTGGAAAGAGGTCAAAAACCAGGTCAACCGGATGAGCATGCGCGACCTGACGCAGGCGATCATCCCGGCTTTGGCTCATTCCGATAAGAAGCCGGTGATCGCGGTGGATGATCTGACCTCGCTGACACCGACGCAGATGGCGTTCTGGCTGGCGATCTTCGACCACGCCCAAGTGATCGGCTGCGCCTCCGAGAAAAAGAACCGGGTGCGGAAATTGTGGTGGAAGATGAAGGAAATCGCGGTCAAGCCATTGCCGCCGGACGTGATCCGCGACATCGTGCGGAAATACATCGACACCAATGGCGTGTTGATCGAGTCGCCGGACCTGTACATCAGCCACGTCGTCAAGCAATCGGGCGGGGTGCCGCAGGCGATCCACGACATGCTCGACGAATCCGGCAAGGAAAGGATCATCGACAAGCGCAAGGTCCGCGAGATGCGGCACGAGGCCGGCGTCAGCTATCTCGACTTCACGCCGATGGTGATGTTTTTGGGGGCGCTGATCGTCTCGATGCGCTACGTCGGCATGGGCACCGGCGACAAGACGCTGTACATCATGGGCGGCATGGGAGCCACGCTGTTCCTGACCTTCCGATTCTTCATCTTCAAAGGGGTAGGGCGGTAGTATGATATGACATCATACCATTCCATATCATACCGTTCGCCATGCTAGCCGCCACCCACGCCGGCTTCGCGACCGCCTTGTATCTCGGCGGCGCGGCGGTCTTCGAGTATCCGACCGATCCGGTATCGTGGGGCCTGGCTGTGTTCTTCTCGTTCATGCCGGACATCGACATCCCGACATCGCGGGTCGGCCGGCCGCTGTTCTTCCTCTCGGTGCCGCTCGAAAAGCGCTTCGGTCACCGCACGATTACCCATTCGATCATCGGCGTCGCGATCCTCGCCTTGCTGGCTTCGCCGCTGTATTTCTTCTTTCCGCTGTGCTTCTGGTCGATCGTCGGAGGTTACTGGTCGCACATCCAAATCGACATGGCCAACATCCGCGGCGTGGACCTGTTCTGGCCATCGCCGATCCGGGTCGTTATGCCGGGCAAAATGAAGTACCGGCTGGAGGTCGGCAGCAAGGCCGAAATGATCGTGATGTGCGCGCTGCTGGTGTTCTGCGTCGGGCTGTACCCGCTGAGCGGGCTTGGGCTGCGCGGAGGCCTGCATCAGTTGCTGAAGGACTTCGATATCGCTTATGACGAATACGTCGAGGTGCAGGGCCTGAACTGGTACACGCTGGAACTGAAGGCGATCGACAACCTGACCCTGGAGCATATCGAGTGCAACTGCCCGGTGCTCGGCGCCTGGCAGAGCGGCTTGATCGTCGAGCACAACGGCAAGGCCCGCTCGGTCGGGAAAAGCCAGATCCAGCACAACCTGTACCCGGTCAACGCCGTGCTGATCGAGGGCGAGCCGCTGCGCGTGATTTCGCAGCGCGTGGACATGAAAGGCCGGTCGCTGCACTGGCTGGTGGAGAACTTGAAGGCGAACCACGGTTATTACCTGCTCGGAGAGCTATACGTCGATGCCGACAAGGTGGTCAACGTGAGCCAGATCGAGGCCTATCATCCGGTGATTTGGGGCGGCGACAAGGTCCGGCTGCATTACGCCAGGGCGGAGGATTTGCGGGATCACCTAAACCTGACCGCGATCCGGGGCGAGGTGGTGGTGCAGTTTTGGTTGAGACCGGGGGATAGGATGGTGGAGTTGAGCTTTCCCAAGGTAGAGAAGGAAAAAACGCCGAGCGTGTTGGAGGGAATGTTTTAATTAGTAAGAGTTATCATTATCAAATAGTGGTAACTACTATATAAAAGAATTGCGTAAGTTATTTTTTTTAATATATTTCGTCGGATCCAATATTTCTTCAATGGATTTCGAAGACAAGTTATCTGATGCTTTTTCTAAAAGTTCATTTATTAAGTTCCAATAATGTAAAGATTCAAAGAAATTCTCGGTATTTCTTCTCCTCCTTGGCTTTAAAAAATTTAAAATCCACCCAATCCCTTTTTCACGGCCTTCGAGGCGAGAAACTGCTTCTAAAATAATAAGAAATTCACAAATATCAACTAAATTTAGATAAATTTTTTTAGATTCTTGTTTAAGTACTCCTTGGTCATTCCTTTTTACTAAAGGGGAAAGAGAAGTTAAGTTGTATTTGCGGTATTTTGAAATTAGATCAAAAAATTTTTTGAGCAAAAATATCTCTCCTTCAGATAAATCGCTTTTTTCTATTTTATCTATTATTATTTTGGTTTTAGGACCTATATCCCATGTGTTTTCGGTCTGTGGGCCTTCGTAATTGTATAGTGCAGCCAATCTCTTATATTCTCTTTTTCTGTTGTCAGCATCTATTAATTCAGGGCGAAACCAATTAAGTCTAGTCAAAATTATTTCCTCTATGTGCGTCAGTAAAATTTATATAGCCCATTCCAGCTAAAAACATGATAAAAATGGAAGTATAGATTAAAAGTGGCGTTATTTTTTCCAGCGAAAAGGCATCCTTCACAAGCAGTGCACCGTTTCCAATGCCTAAAGTTCGCGAGTCAGGCATTATAATTGTGCCATTCAGATTACTCATTTGCTCATGGGTCAAAATGGCACAATTAATAGCCAGGCCTTTGCAGAACGCCTGTCCGGCTCGATCGAGCGCGTCACCTTCCACAGCGAGGCGACCGGCTTCTGCGTGCTGCGCGTGAAGGTCAAAGGCCTCCGAGATCTGGTGACGGTCGTCGGCTCCGCAGCCAGCGTGACGGCCGGCGAATTCATCGACTGCCTGGGCTTTTGGAATAACGACCGGCAGCACGGCCTGCAATTCAAGGCCAACGAGCTCAAGATCGTCCCGCCGACCACGCTCGAAGGGATCGAGAAATATCTCGGCTCCGGCATGGTGAAAGGCATCGGCCCGCATTTCGCGAAGAAGCTGGTGAAGGCCTTCGGCGCCGACGTGTTCGATGTGATCGAGCAAACGCCGGAGCGCCTGCAGGAGCTGGACGGCATTGGCCCCAAGCGCCGCCAGAAAGTCACTTCCGCCTGGGCGGAACAGAAAGCGATTCGCGAGATCATGGTGTTCCTGCAGTCGCACGGAGTCGGCACGTCGCGTTCGGTCCGGATCTACAAGACCTATGGGGACGAGGCGATCGACAAGGTGCGGGAGAATCCCTACCGTCTGGCGTTGGACATTCATGGAATTGGCTTCAAGACCGCCGACGCCTTGGCGCAAAAGCTGGGGATTGGCACGCAATCGCTGATTCGCGCCCAGGCCGGCGTCCGCCATGTGCTGCAGGAATGGTCGGGTGACGGCCATTGCGCCGCGTTCCGGGACAAGCTGGTCGAAATGGCCGTACAGTTGCTGGAGATACCGGAAAACGTCATCGTGCAAGCGATCGCCGGAGAATTGGCCGAGGAAAACCTGGTTTCCGAGATGATCGACGGCCAGGAAGCGCTGTTCCTGACGCCGCTGTACCGTGCGGAAACGGGCTGCGCGTCGAACCTGCTCAGATTGCGGCAAGGCGCTTTGCCGTGGGGCGAAATCGACACGGCCAAGGCGATCCCCTGGGTGGAGGAAAAGACCGGCCTGACACTGTCAGACTCGCAGAAAAATGCGGTCGCTCAGGTGCTCTGCAGCAAGGTGGCGGTAATCACCGGTGGCCCCGGCGTCGGCAAGACCACGTTGGTGAACAGCCTGCTCACCATTCTCCGCGCGAAACGCATTAATATCGGCCTGTGCGCCCCGACCGGCCGGGCGGCCAAGCGCCTGACCGAATCGACCGGGATCGAGGCCAAGACCGTGCACCGGCTGCTGGAATTCGACCCGCAGGCCTTCGCGTTCAAGCACAACGACGAGAACCCGCTCGATATTGACTTACTGGTGGTCGACGAGGCCTCAATGATGGATGTGGCGTTGATGAACCAGCTGCTGAAGGCGGTTCCTTCCAGCGCGGCGCTGCTGATCGTCGGCGACGTCGATCAATTGCCGTCGGTCGGCCCCGGCGCCGTGCTGGCCGACATCATCGAGTCCGGGCAAATCCCCACCGTCCGCTTGACGGAGATATTCCGCCAGGCGGCGACGTCCAGGATCATCGTCAACGCCCACAAGATCAACCAGGGGCAGGTCCCGCAAGCAGAGAACGGCGGCGACCTGTCGGATTTCTACTGCATCGCCGCCGAAACGCCGGAGGACGTCTTCGCGAAGTTGATCCAGGTGGTCACCGAGCGCATCCCGAAGCGCTTCGGGTTTCACCCGGTCAACGACATTCAGGTATTGACGCCGATGAACCGCGGCGGCTTGGGCGCAAGGTCGCTCAACGTCGAGCTGCAGGCACGCTTGAACGGCGAGAGCGAGCCGAAGATCACCAAATACGGCTCCACCTATGCGCCCGGCGACAAGGTGATCCAGAACGTCAACAATTACGACAAGGAAGTGTTCAATGGCGACATTGGGACCGTGCAGAAGATTGACCTGGAGGAAAGCCTGCTGCAGATCCAATTTGACGACCGGATTGTCGAGTACGAATTCAACGAATTGGACGAAATCAGCCTGGCCTACGCGACCAGCATTCACAAAAGCCAGGGCTCGGAATACCCGGTCGTGGTGATTCCGCTGGCCATGCAGCATTACCTGCTGTTGGAACGGAATTTACTCTATACTGGCGTAACGCGCGGGAAGAAGCTGGTGGTGATCGTCGCGCAGCCGAAGGCCTTGGGCATGGCGGTCAGGACACAAAGGTCGCAGAAGCGGCTGACGAATTTGGCTAAGCGATTAAATTCAATATCCTGACCTTGAGCAAAAATTTAAACTTTGATGCAATTTTGTGAAGGTCATTGCGTTAAAAACAGCATAACCGAGTCAACTCTTCTTACTTCAACCAACCTGGAGAGGCCACCGTGAGCACTTTGACCAAATTGGTATTGGGAATGATGGGGCAACTGCGTCCCGGTCCCGTTCGGGGGAAATCGGCGGAGTCGATCGCATTGCCTCCGCCTGAGAAGGCGGGAGGGCTCCCACTGATGGAGGCGTTGCTAAGACGCTGTTCGGCGCGAGAGTTTGCCCTTGATGCTTTGCCATTGCCGCTACTTTCCGACTTGTTGTGGGCGGCTTACGGCGTTAATAGGCCAGATGGAGGGCGTACCGCGCCTTCGGCTTTAAATGCGCAGGAGATCGATGTTTATGTGGCATTACCTGAGGGAGCATATTTGTACGATGCTCACAGACATGCTCTCGACCTTATTGTGAATCAAGATCTGAGACGCATAACGGGTTATCAAGACTTTGTCGATGAAGCACCGTTAGATTTGGTTTATATCGCGGATTATCGACGCGTGGCGATGGTGCCGGTCACTCAACGGGAATCATATGCTTCTGCGGCGGCGGGCGCCATTGCACAAAATGTCTATTTATTTTCCGCGAGCGCAGGCTTGTCTACGGTCATCCGGGCATGGATCGACCGTGCCGCCATCGCTGACGCATTGGAATTGTCCCATGATCAACAAGTATTGTTGTCGCAGACGGTGGGTTTCCCTAAGAGGTAGCTGGAAGTTAGTTTCATGACAACATTTATGCCAAACGCACTAAAAGCAGGCTCTGAAACATTGATAATGTCTGGTGTTCCAGGCTTTCAAAGTAAATAATTCGAGGTATTCGTATGAGCGAGGCGCTTCCTATTGATCAGTTGCGCGCGGAATGCGCGCGGTTCGGCAACCGCCCTTATCTGTTGACTCAGGGCGGCGACGGCCGGCCCCATGCGGTGGCCGTGTCGATCGAATGGCAGGGAGACAGCATTCTGACGAGCACCGGCACGCGCAGCACCGCCAATGTTGTCGCCCGCCCATTGGTCAGCTTGCTGTGGCCGTCGATCGAGGCCGGGGGCTACAGCCTGATTGTCGACGGCGATGGATGCGTGATCGGCAGCGGTTCCGATGCGCGAATCAGCGTTACACCGACGCGCGGCGTGCTGCATCGGCCCGGCACATCAGCGGCCTCAGCGGCGCGCGGGTGCGGCTCGGATTGTATTCCCTTGTTCGGTTGAAGCATGAAATTGTAGTTGGCCGGAGTTGTGACGTGGTTTGATGACGGCGGCAAAGATTGCCGTAGCGTCGAATACCTGATTTGGTTAAATGATTCTGAATGATGGGATCGAAGATGGAAGAAATTAAACATTGGACTGAGGACCGCTATTGGACGGACGCCTTGGAGGCATATTACAAGCTCCGCGAAGACGGCCAGCGGGAGCTGAAGCTGGACTTAGAAGCGATCGCGGAAGTTCTCTTCAATGGGGACAGCCCAGCCTATAGGGCGATGGAAGCCATGGTATCCGTCTGGCAGCAGGAGGGCTATGAAGGGTACAGAGGCGCTCCGCGAGTACTGCTGGCTTTGCTGATGCGGTTGGATGAATTATCTAGGAGAGGAAAAACTTCAGATCCAGCGGAATTAATGGAAAGAAAATGAGCGATTGCGATCACTGCCATAAAAAACTTTCCGATCGCCGGTTTTACCTGGACCGGAATGTTCAAATTTTTTGTTATTCAAATGAGGGAAAGCTTGTTCAAGCCCCGGTGCTTTATTCGGACAGCATCAATCATTTTTGTTGCGCTGGCTGCGCCGATGTCAGCGTTTCCAAAGTCCTGGACTCCCTGGGCTTAAAAATATTGCCGCCAACCACGAATCCTGTTGGAACGTGCGCCAAATGCAACGGGCCGGTCGACATGACCGCGCCTCATGTCGCTTATGGCCTGATGGAAGCGACCGAAGTCTCGCAACCTTGGCTGACGCATTTGGAGGTGCACAATGACGAGTACCTTTGTGTGGTTTGTCAGAATTGCGACGGTCATCTGATGGAGTCGGAATGGCAGGTTGCGGACCAGGACGAAGTTGCGCTATCGGAATTGGCCAGCTGCAGAGTAAAAGAAACCGCCTAATTCGGCCTACATGCTATTTTAAAAGATGGTGCATGCACGTTCTCTAAAACATACTCAAACTGGGTAAATTAGCACTTCACACCAGCCAGTTCTCGCCAATCCGTCGTATAGCTCCTGGAAATCCGTTCCGCCTTGGGTTTACAGGCCTTATCAAAGCCGGCCGCTGCGATTGAAATGCCCTTCGGGAATCGCCGGTTGATCCGGTCCACGGCCTGCATGAGCTTTTCACTCTCGGCCTGGCCGGATGCCGCCATATCGAACAAATCGATCTGCTCAGGCATTGCGGCCGGCCTGATGCGGTCCAACTGCACGCCGCATTTTTGGTAGCGGTAACCTTCCCTGAATAGATCCTTGAGTAAGCGGTTTGCCGTGCCGACGATCACGCGGGTGTCCTGCGTTGCCGAAGGCAATGTAATGCCGGCCGCCCTTTGGTATTGCGGTTCGTTGGGATTAAACGGGTTGGTTCTGATAAATACGCTGATATGGCCGGCGACCGAATTCTGGCCGCGCAGTTTTTCCGCTGCCCGGCTGGCGTATTCGGCCAAAGCCTCCGACAGTTCCCGGTATTCGGTCAAGCGGCGGCTGAAACTGCGCGAGCAGACGATCTGCTTTTTGTCCGGCGCGATTTCTTCCAATTCCAGGCAAGGAATGCCGTTCAATTCCATCACGGTGCGGGCGACGGTGACATTGAACTGCTCCCGGATTCTGTCCGCCGACTGGTTGGCCAAGTCCCAGGCGGTTTGAATGCCAAGCCGGTTCAGTCTTGTGGCGGTGCGCGAGCCGATGCCCCAAACCTCGCCGACTGGCACGATCCGCATCAGCTTTTCCCGACGCAGCGAGTCCGACAAATCCAGCACGCCGCCGGATTTCGGCCATTTCTTCGCCGCGAAATTCGCCAGTTTAGCCAGTGTCTTAGTCGGCCCCATGCCGACGCAGACCGGGATGCCGGTCGCGCGGAAGACGGCCTTTTTGATCCTCCGACCGTATTCGACGGGGTTTTGATGGCAAACGCCGGTCAAATCGAGGAAGGCCTCGTCGATTGAGTACACCTCAAGGCTGGGAGCGAATTCTTCTAAAGTGGACATGACTCTCGATGACAGGTCCGCGTATAACGAATAATTCGAGGAGAAAAGCTGGATGTTGTGCCGACTGACCAGATGCTGCACCTGAAACACCGGTGTGCCCATCTTGATGCCCAAGTCCTTCACTTCTTAGTTATTTGGAATTAATTGCGTTATATTGCATGGGGGCTAAATAGTGAGGAGGCAATATGCAAATATCTTCAGAGCATATAGACAACTGGCTTGTCCTTCAATCCAATTTGGGGAGAGCGCGTAATACAGTTGCCGCATACACATATGCTCTTCATGACTATCAGCAGTTCTGTTTGGATCGTAACATTGATATCGATACAGCTTCGCGCGAGCATGTTTCGTTATATGTGCGCAATTTATTGGTGTGCCCATCCTTAAAAAATCAAGCTGATAATAACTGTCTTTTGGCTAATGCCACGATTCGGCAGCGTATCACGGTTATCCGCTTATATTACGATTACCTAGTCGAAGAAGGGATTCGTTCGACAAACCCCGTAGGCCGAGGCCATCGTTACGATAGGCATTATGGTCATGATATGAAGCCATTGGTTCCAGTCCAGCATAAGATGCCTTGGATTCCTGATGAAGAAGCGTGGCAAAAACTGTTGGTCGAAGCACGCAAAATGTCATTACGTAACCGTCTGATGTTGGCGCTTGCCTATGATGGCGGACTCAGACGCGAAGAATTATGCCGATTAAATACAGAGGATATTGATCCTTCTCAGCGTCTTTTACATATCCGTGCTGAAACCACTAAGGCCAAGCGAGATCGAATCGTTCCCTATTCTGCATGTACCGGACAGTTGCTGCTCGGCTATTTGCGATATAGACAGCGCTTAACCAGTGCTCGAGGCGCGTTATTCGTATCCGAATCGACCCGTAATTTTGGTAAGCCGGTTTCACGCTGGACATGGTCTAAAGTGATCAGGTTGCTGGCCGACACTGCTGAGGTACCTCGATTTTCAACCCATACGCTACGCCATTTATGTCTTACGGATTTGGCTCGATCAGGTTGGGATTTGCATGAGATAGCCAGTTTCGCTGGCCACCGAAATACGTCGACCACGCTTATCTACATTCATCTGTCGGGCCGAGAACTGGCAGCCAAACTGGCAGTCGCCTCATCGGTTCATAGCGTACGGATTCAGAGCATGAGTACGTTGTTCCATGAAAGCTAAAAGCGGATCCAAACTGGTTAGTATCGATTGGCCTTGGCAAGATAGGCGCTTGGCTTATGATCGGTCTCATGTGCTGACGCCTACCGAGCGTTATCACTTAACAACTTTGGTTAACCGTTTCCGTTCGGGTCAAAAGGGGTGGCATAGAGGTGCTGCATCGGCACTTACGCGGCTAACATTCCCTCTCTACGAAACATTGGATTATCTGGGCGCGACAACAACGGAAAAGCGCAATCAAACGGTACGTAATACAGCCGTATGTCTCATTATTCGTGCGATGAACTGCTGGGAAATTGCTTATTGGGGGTTTTCTCCCCAGCAATGGCACGAGCTCATTGGAGATGATTATTATGCCTATATTGAGTTGCATGGCTGCACAGCCAATGCCCGACATCAAATTATTGCCCTAGCCTATTTGCTGTGCGATTTTGATGATCTTTGGTCGATCGGTCGCCTTTCATGGCCCAGTATCGCAGCAAAGATTTTTAGTCCTTATGCGTTGATGACGAGTTATGAGTCGGTGATGACTCAGTTAACGGGGTGTGGTTATGCCGAAACAGGAAACGCTGTTGCCGTCAAATGTGCTGTCGCCGCTGTATTTTTAAAAGCGCGAACTTGTGATCTAAATAAGATCCAACGGGAAGTGCTATTAGACCTGCATCAAAATGCAAAGGCAAAAATTACGCGCAGAGGCTTGGTGTTACTGTCCGAGGTTCTATACCGCGCTGGCATCATTTCTTTGACGCTTAATCGAGTTGACAAAGCGCTCTCCCGGGAAATCAAGCATAAGACCGTGGTAAGCAATGTATCGCCTGAATGGGCTGATATGGCGCAACGATGGTTCAATACTTCCACCCTGCAGCATTCTTCAAGAATCAGTGTTCTGTATGCCGTTCTGCGGGCCGGTAGATGGTTTGCACAGACAAATCCTGGGTCAGCGACGCCAAAAGATTGGAGTCGGCATACCTGTATCGATTACGTTGGGCATGTTCTACGATGGTCTGTGGGTGATTTTTCGACGCCGAAGGCTTCAGTCGCGACACGTATGGGAAAACCTTTGAGTGCTAAAACCCGAGAATGTCTCCTCAAGAACCTCAGGACGTTTTTCACCGATGTGCAGGAATGGGAATGGCTTCCATGTCGATTTGACCCATCGCGGACCTTGGCAACTCCGGCTTCGGTGCGACGCTTAATTGGTCCCGATCCACGCGTGGTTAGTGACGATATTTGGGCCAAATTAATCTGGGCAGGTCTCAATCTCTCTGAGGATGATTGGCGTAAACAAACAGCAATTACATCGTTGGCAAGCTCATTGGCTTATCCATTTGCAATGCTGAAAGCGTTGTCTTTAGTATGGTTATTCGGCGGCTTGCGTAATGATGAAATCAGGCGGCTGCATTTGGGATGTATTCGATGGGAAAACGAAGAACAACCTGATCACGCTGAGCTCAAAGTATGTCTGATGGATGTGCCTGTAAACAAAACGAATGTCGCTTTCACCAAGCCCGTGGATACATTTCTTGGACAAGCTATCAACGAGTGGGAAAAAGTACGTCCACCTCAGCCGGATTTTATCGATCTGAAGACCGGAGCTTTGGTGCAACTGCTCTTTGCGCACAGAGGGCATTGTTTAGGGAAGAGCTTTATCAATAACTCTTGAATTCAAATCATAAGTGCAACACCCAGCCAATCTTGGCTCTCCCAACCAGCCATCTCCTTGAACACCTCCCAAGGTGTTCGGTATCCGAGGCCCTTCCGGGGGCGGTGGTTCATTTCTTCGACCGCCTTGTCGACCTCTTTCTTCGTGACGCCGTCCAGTGGTGAACACTTAGGGAAGTATTGCCGCAACAGGCCGTTGTGGTTCTCATTCAGACCACGCTCCCAGGAATGGTAAGGCCGGGCGAAGAAAGTCAGACATCCCAAAGCCTTGGCTACTTCGTGGTGCTGGGCGAATTCTAAGCCGTTATCGAACGTCAGCGTGTGCACCCAGGTCTTGAACGGCTTTAGGGCGGCGACGATGGCGTCCTTGACCAGCACCGCCTCCTTGCGCGGCACCGGGATCGCCAAGCTTAGTTTGGAGACGCGCTCGGTCAGCGTCACCAGCACGCCCTTGTGCCCCTTGCCGATCACGGTGTCGGCCTCCCAATCGCCGAGCCGCGACTTTTCATCGACGACCGGCGGGCGTTCGGCGATGTCCACCCGTCCCGGAATGATACCGCGCGCGTCGCATTTCCCGTACCGTTTACGATACGGCTTGGCCTGATGGCGCAAATGCGTGTACAAATGCCCGCCCGTCTGCTTGTTCTTCAGGACAAAGCGGTAAATCGTTTCATGGCTCACGCTCATTTTGCCTTCCAGCTTCAAGCGCCCGCTGATCTGCTCTGGGCTCCAGCGTTGCTCAAGGCGCATAGCAATCTCGCCACGCAGTTCGGCGTCCATTTTCACCGCTTTTGGCTTCTCCTGATGCCGCTGCAAGGCTTTGCGCTGCGCTTGCTGGTAACGATAGCCGCGTTGCCCTTGATTGCGCCGCAATTCCCGGCTCAGCGTCGATTTGTGCCGCCCCATCCCGGTGGCGATTTTGCTCAGGGAAACTTTTTGCTTCCGCAGCGTTTCAATATGGTATCTTTCCTCTTGGGTTAGATGGTTGTAGGTGCTCATGTTGTGCCTCGTTAGTTTCTGTCTTGGTCGATGGCAAACTTTACCATCTAACCTCCTTCCGAGGTGTTGCACTTATTGTATGAATTCGCGACTCGTTAATTCCTCTGCTATGCAGAAAAGCCGGAGTACCCCAATCCGATATGCGTGGAAAGATTACGAGTCACCGAGCAAGGGCAACCATCGCCTCACAATTGTATAACGCAAAACAGCCGTTCTCCCTGTTCGAATTACAAGAGTGGCTCGGGCATAGATCGCCCGAGTCCACCCGGCACTATGCCAAGATCACTCCAACGCGGCTTGCCAAATCTTTTGCCGATGCTGGCTATTTCGCCCGTAATCTGCGTTCAATTGCCGTATTGATTGATCGTGATGTTGTTGAGAATGGACGCGCAGGCTTTGAACCTTGGAAGTATTACGACTTGGGGCATGGGCTGTGTTCATATGATTTCTTCGATCAGTGTCCACACCGTATGGCCTGTGCACGATGCGACTTTTACATCCCTAAATCGTCAACCAAGAGCCAATTGCTTGAGGCTAAACAAAATCTATTGCGCATGAACCAAACCATTACGTTGACGGATGAGGAACGGGCGGCTATTGATGACGGGGTTGTGCTTTACGAAAATTTGTTGGATCGTTTGGCAGCGATTCCAACGCCCGATTCGAATAAGTGACATTTTTATGCAAATATCACTTGAAATCATACGTCAATGACGTATGATTATCTGCATGGTCATTATTGAAACCTCGATCTTTACAAAGAAAATTGCCGCCATCTTGAGTGATGATGAATATCGAGAGTTACAGGCTGTGTTGGTAAAAATGCCTGACGCTGGGGAAATTATTCAGGGCAGTGGTGGAATACGCAAAATCCGTTGGGGCGCAAGTGGGCGTGGCAAAAGAGGTGGTGCAAGGATCATTTATTATTGGGCTACCAGTCACAATCAGATTTTCATGCTTTTCGCGTATGCAAAAAATGAACGTGATAATTTAACCAAAGAACAATTGTCAGTACTGCGGGAAATTGTTATTGCGGAGTTTAAAAATGAACGATGAATCTTTTGAAGAATTAATCGCTAGTGTTAAAGAAGCCGGAAAAATCCGGCGTGGTGAAGTCGCGGCTTCACGTGTGTTCGACATTCCAGAGCCCGATGTTAAAGCCATTCGAGAAGGAATAGGGTTTTCTCAATCAAAATTTGCTAACTTGATCGGAGTGAATATTAGGACGCTGCAAAATTGGGAACAAGGTCATCGACATCCTACGGGGCCAGCTAAGGTTTTGTTAAAGTTAGTACAAGTCGATCCAAAATCGGTTGTAAAAAACCTGCATGCTAATCATGCATGAGCTACCTTGACTAAAGTTACTTTACGGGTAATTCCACATAATCCTGGCTGCGCGCGACTATGATGCCGTCATTGTTGCTGAGCACGGCGACCGGCTTGCCGACCAAATCGGGCCGAAATACGCGCTCGCACGAGACGTAGAAGTTGTTACAGTCGACCAGGGCGAGAAGCGGCGGCATTACACGGAATGGATCACATTGGTCACCACGCCCCAAATCACCATTTCCAACTCTTCGTGGATGGCGATATCGGCATAGGCGGGGTTTTCGGCTTTCAGCTTCCATTGCTCGCCATCGCGTTCCAGGCGCTTGACGGTCAGTTCGCCGTTCAGCGCGCAAATGACGATCTTGCCGGGCACCGGCTCGATCGAGCGATCGACGACCAGGATATCGTTCGGGTGGATGCCTGCGCCGAGCATCGGCTCGCCCTGGGCGCGGACAAAGAACGTTGCCGCCGGCTTTTGTACCAGTAGCTCGTTCAAATCGAGCGATTTCTCGACGTAATCGTCCGCCGGCGACGGGAAGCCGGCAGCCACTTTGCCGGTAAACAGCGGCAAGGCGATCGAGGCGGGCGTTTTGGCTGGGAAGAGGATCATCGTTGAACTGTCGAAGAACGGCTCGAAGCGCCGCTTTCTGGCGTCGAGCAGGGCTTTGATGCTAGGCAACAAGCTTTCCGGCACGCGAATGGCCTGCGTGCTTTCGCCGTAGGCGGACGAGCCTTTTTTGCGGCCAGCACCGGGGCGTTGACCGCCGCGTCGCTTTGGAGTAGTTTCCGACATGGATAAGGTTTTATTCGATGTTGAATAATGTACAATAATCAAAAACACCCAAAAGGGCAAGATCAAAATGTGCGGCCGCTTTGCGCTCTATAGTGATCCATTTTCCTTGGCCAAGCGCTTCGAGGCCGACGCGCTGCCGGAGCTGCGCCCACGCTACAACGTAGCGCCGACGCAGAGCATTCCGATCGTCCGGGAGGAAAGCGGCAAGAGGCGCTTTGCGCTGGCCCGTTGGGGACTGATCCCGCATTGGGCGAAGGACATGGACATCGGCTACCACACGATCAACGCCCGGGCCGAGACGGTGGCCACCAAGCCGGCGTTCCGCAATGCTTTCAAGCATCGGCGCTGCCTGATTCCGGCGGACGGATTCTACGAATGGCAGGTTGCTCCGGGCTCAAAGGTCAAACAGCCGTGGTTTATCGTGCTGCGGGACCGCGAGCCGATGGCGTTTGCAGGGTTATGGGAGCGTTGGCAGAGCCCGGAAGGCGAGGATTTGGAGAGCTGTTCGATCATCGTGACGGACGCGAACGTGCTGATGTGGCCGATTCACGACCGCATGCCGGTGATTCTGGCGCCTGGCGATTGGGACGCCTGGCTTGAAGCGGAGGCCAAGGACGCGGGAGACCTTCAGGGTCTGCTGAAGCCGTACTCGGCCGAAGCCATGAAGGCCTGGCCGGTGAGTACGATGGTGAATAGTCCGAGGAATGATTTGGCGGAGTGTGTGGAGGTAGCGAAGTGAATAATCATTGCTCGTCGTTCAAGAGCAAAATTATCTAACATATCTCGATTTTCATTGGGATGCCTGTAATTTTCTAAATTATTTGGCGTAGATTCTTCGGCATTATTTGACGCATCATGATTCAGCTTTTTTGCTTTTGGTGTAGTAATAGAAATTTGTTCGAGTCACACCCAATCCTGTAACTTTCTACATTATTTGGCGTATCTTTTTTGGAATTATTTGGCGTATACTGCCCGTCTGTACCAAGCGGACAGAATATCGATGAGCGAACTGTCTACCTTATCGGAAGCGGATCGTCAAAAAGCATTGGCGCGGTTTCGTATGCTCGAACCGCATCTGACGACAGGCGTTCCGCTGACACTTGTGGCCCGCAACGCAGGCATTCCCTACCGGACGGCTCAACGCTGGGTCGCTCTCTATCATCGCTTTGGACTCGCTGCGTTGGCACGAAAAGGACGCACGGATTGCGGTACCCGGCGTTCCCTCTCGCCACAAATGCATAAAGTTGTGGAGGGCTTAGCGCTCCAGAAGCCGCCGCTTCCTATCGCCACGCTTTATCGTCAGATCTACCGCCTTGCCGTACAGCAGAGTGAGACGCCTCCCAGTTACGCGGTCGTCTATGATATTGTTCGCCAACTCCCTGCGGATCTGGTCATGCTGGCCCATGAAGGTTCAAAGGCCTATGCCGACGCCTTTGAACTCGTCCATCGCCGCGAAGCCGAACGGCCTAATGCCATCTGGCAAGCCGACCACACGCCACTCGACATTTTGATCCAGCGCGAGGAGGGAAAAGCCGCCAAGCCGTGGTTGACCGTCATCATTGACGATTACAGTCGGGCAATCGCGGGTTACTTCCTCTATTTCGAAGCGCCCTCGACGATCCAAACGGCGCTTGCGCTACACCAGGCGATCTGGCGCAAAGAGGATGCGAGATGGCATGTGTGCGGCATTCCCGATGTACTCTATACCGACAACGGCAGCGATTTCACTTCGCACCATCTGGAGCAAGTCGCGGCGGACATCAAGATGCAGCTTGTTTTCTCGACGCCCGGCAAACCCCGCGGCAGAGGCCGCATCGAACGCTTTTTCGGGGTGATCAATTCGATGTTTTTGTCCGGCCTTCCTGGATACACGCCGGAAGGCGG
>Ga0208883_100234_pt1 | contig 24237 bp, 27 predicted proteins | sample LakWasMet43_HOW7_2_FD_183881 | JGI IMG/M metagenome (GOLD analysis project Ga0208883, IMG submission 183881) | Freshwater sediment methanotrophic microbial communities from Lake Washington under simulated oxygen tension - Sediment Metagenome... | ecosystem: Environmental > Aquatic > Freshwater >...
CTCCAGCGACCCGCGACATCCGAAAAGCTATTTTCTTATCATAAAGTCTGCCTTCCACCACCGGGCTCGTCCAACAACCGGTTCAGATTGTGGTTCGCTTCGCTCACACAATCTAACCTTATTCGTTAGGCTTGTCGCAAAGCATGCCCCCTGGCGAGCAGCAATGCGCGAGACGCTTATTAAACACGTAATCGTTTAGCCCCCACACCACAAGAAGTAGCCATTTAAGCCAAAAGATGTAAGGCTATAGGACATGATGTTGGAGATCGAGACCTGAGCCAAATCGATTTGGATGATCTGGACAAATTGCCAGAGGATCAGCTGCTTACTCGTTGAGTAAGCAGCTGTTGCAATATCTCAAAGAAGCGCGAGAACGGCTGAAGCAAACCCCGGAAACGAGCTCGCGTCCTCCCTCGTCGCGCGCGCCATGGCAAGCGAGCGAAGTGTGCGAGCCGAAAGCGGAAGCCCCCGAGCAGGCGCCGGATGTGTCGCAGGCCCCGGATTCAGTACCGCCTGCCCTGACGGACAGCGAAACCCAGCCCCGATTCCAGCCAGTCCAAGAAGAAAGCCGGGCGGCGCGTGGGTAGCGAAGGCCATAGCCGCAACCTGACATTGCCTGTGACCCGGCCTGTTCTCCATCGCCCTGCTGGTGTGGTCAAGCGTTTGCCGATGATACCGCCTATCAGGTCTGGAACGCACGGTATGAACTGGAGCTTGAGGTCGGCAGTGAGGAAGAACCGGCGTTACGGATCGAACACCTTCAGCATCACTACATGCGGGCAACCTGCGCGTGCGGTCATGAAAAAGCCATGCCGCCCCTGGCCGCTGCCCGGATGAAAACGGCTGGCATGTCGCCCTGAGTGAATGGCATCTGTGCGGACCGCGTCTGGTCAGTTTTGGTGTGCCTGGCATTAGCCCGGCGCGTGTTGCGCCGTAAAATCCAGGCATTCCTGCGCGATTGGTTGCGGGTCGACTTGAGTACCAGTACGATCAACCAGTGCCTTCATGAGGCAGGACGCGCGGTAGAGCCTGTTGTCGAGACGCAATTGATTCCGGAACTCACTGCCAGCGATCTGCTTCACATTGATACCCTAAAGGGCCAAGCTTTTGGCGAGGCCTTGTTGCTGGCCTTAATTCTATTGATGCGCAATATTCATCGCTGCCGCGAGACGCCGGAGGCGGCTGATGCGCAGCGAGCGCAGAACCAAAACGTGCTGAATCTTTTGCGCACCCTGTGCGAAACGCATCAAACCGTCGCGCATGAAGACAGCCGGAAATTGGCGGTTGAGTTTCTCAACGATTGGGATGCCATTGTGCGCGTCGTCGAAACGCCGTCGCACCCCTTGACCAATAATTTGGCGGAGTGCAGTTTGCGGCATTGGGTTTTGCTGCGCAAAACGACGTTTGGTTCGCGGACGCCACAAGGCCGTCGCGTCATTGCATTGCTGGCGAGCGTGATCGATACGGCACGCTTGAGACAACGGAGTCCTTGGGAGTTTATTGCTCAAACGCTGACTGCGCGGCGTAAAGATCAACCGCCCCCACGTTTGGCCAAGCCGGTGGTGGCATAGTGAAAAATATACCGGGGGCTAAACGATTACGAGGACACTGGCTAAATTAATTGGTATTGAAACAAAGGTTCCCGTCACCACCATTCCCAGCGGGAAACCTTTTTTTGGAAATGATGAAAACACAGCAATGGCGTGGTATGCGGCGGAAGAAACGATTACCCTTGCTGAAGGGTTTCAGATTCTAGTGTAAATGCATATTATATAATAATATCAAGGGCTTATGGAGTGTTTCTAAGATTTCCGTTTGCCCTACTACGTAGACGTAGTATTCAGGGAATGCTAATTCCCCTGAAACGTCTCCGGAGTCGCGTGAAGCTAGTTTGTAATCAGCATTTGCCACTCTACAGCTTGGGCTATCAGCGCCTTGCCTTGTCATAAGCCAAGGCCAAGCTTCAGGCCGTGCCCTTGCATTTGATGGTGAAATATCCGGGCTAGATTGTAGTGCTTACCACTCAATAGAACCGCATGCGTCCGCTGCCGAAAACGCGGCCACGGTGCGTAACGGGACGCATCCAGCAGCGTGCGCCTTTCCGCTTCGCTCAATCCCTTCACAAACTTCATTTACCCCTCGAAACCAGCTATCATACGGGCTCATTCTACCCGGTTTTTTATGCACACCTTCTCTTCGGTAGCCAACAAATTTGTTAAATGTGTTTTTCTTCGGATTGTTTGGTTAAATGCTGGCAAATGAAAATAACCAATGACATTCTTCCAAACAGGTTGGCGGTTCCGATGCCAATGGAAGCTTGATTTCAAGAAAGCAAACGGATATGACACTTTACATTATCAATACGCCTGTTTTGACAGACTATGGGCTGTGGGAATTCTCAGGTCCCTTATCTATTAGGGACGCTCGAACTAAACTTGAACCCGGATTTGTTTCCGCCATTGGTCATGAAGCAAGCGCCAATATCCTGAGCCGGATCTTAAACATCCCTATCCCGGTCAATCGCATCCAAATCAAGATGCAGCCAAAAGACGAGGCTTTGATTCTGCGACTACTGAAAAGGCTTCCCGAAGGCAAGGTACTCGATGAGTCCGAGTTGATGGCGTTAGATTTTGAACTGGGTTTACTGAAGAGATTGAAATAAATGGAAAACATGCAACCTCACGAATACACGAAAAGAATTTTACTGGCCGTCAGCGGCATGTCGCCGCAAATCGTGACGGAAACCGTTTACGGTTTGGCGGTCAACCAAGCCGATCCGTTCGTTCCAACGGACATTTATCTGATAACGACGCAATCAGGCGCCAAAGAGGCACGTCTGCAACTGCTGCATGCAGGGACCGGTAAGTTTAATAGGCTTTGCCAAGATTATGAGTTGCCGGATATTCACTTCCCGGAAGCGAACATTCTCGTCATTGAAGATAATCTGGGAAATCCCTTGGACGACATCAAAACGCCGGAACAAAACGAAGCCGCTGCCGATTTCATTACCAACGTCGTTAGGGAACTGACCGGAGACGACAATGCCGCACTGCATGTATCGATTGCCGGCGGCCGCAAAACGATGGGTTATTATGTCGGCTATGCCCTGAGCCTTTATGGCAGGCCGCAAGACCGTCTTTCACATGTCCTGGTTACCGACCGGTATGAAAGTTTGAAGGATTTTTTCTACCCGACGCCGCAGAGCCACGTGATTGAAGATAGGGATAACAGGTCGTTGGACACCAAGGAAGCTGAAGTGATGCTGGCCGAAATTCCATTCGTGCGTTTACGCGGCGGCCTGCCTCTGCACTTATTGGACGGCAAGTCCAGCTTCAGCGAAAGCATCCGTTTGGCTCGTCTGGTAGAGAGCGAGCCGGAGTTGGTGATTGACATTAAGAATCTTTGCTTTTGGGTGGCGGATGTAAAAATCCTTTTAACCGGCGTGAATTTCGTTTTTTACCTTTGGCTGCTCAACCGCTCGTTGAATGGCGAACCTGTCGGACGCACGAAAAAGGAAAATGCCGACTATGCTCAAGAGTTTCGTGCGCTTTGCAAACAGTATCTTGGTGAGATGAAAGACTATGACAGCACGCTTAGAGCTCTTGATAAGGGAATGTCGAAGGAGTGGCTATCCGATCGCCTTACCGCAGTCAGAAAAGCTTTCGAGCAGGCACTGGGAAAAAATGCTGCTAGACCATTTATCGTGCAAAGCTTGGGAAAAAATAACACGCTTCGATATCACATCGCGCTGACCGAAGAACAAATATCCTATTCGTAAATACCATCTGCTAACGGTTTACTATGCAAATCCTTGAAGCGCAATATGAAATAGTCACCCCGATGTTCATCGGCGGCGGCGATCAAAATGACGATCCCGAAATCCGTCCTACCGCCATCAAAGGCGCCTTGCGCTTCTGGTGGCGAGCTTTGCAGTGGAGAGCTTGTTTAGAAGATCGGCATGGGGATACGAGCGCCGCACTCACAGCCTTATACCGGCAAGAAGCGGAATTGTTCGGCGCGGCGGCTAAAGACGATCAGTTTGGACAAGGAAAAGTCTCGCTGAAAATCCGACTGGATAATGGCAATCAAACTCTTGCGGTATCTCATAAGAATGAGATTTTGCAGAACCCGGATTCAGGTCAAAGTTATTTGTTGGGGCAAGGGCTTTATCATTTTAAAGAAGGTTTTTTGAGATCGGCGATCTCGCCCAAACAATCGTTCAAGCTCATTTTGAGGTTATCTGATGACGTCAATGCCGACAATATAATCAACGCTTTATTGGCTTTTGGGTTATTAGGTAGCTTGGGCAGTCGGGCTCGAAAAGGATGGGGTTCCATAGCCATTCGATCGCTGACGTATAGGGATAAGGCGAAAAATACTCAATCTGTCTCAATCCCCAACGACTCGGCGGCGTACAAAGGCAGTTTGATTAAATTGTTAAGTGCGGCAACCTGTGATTTGCCGCCTTTTTCGGCATTTTCCAAATACACGCGCATCGATATTTCCATGACTGCCGACAAACCCTTGCAAGTGCTTGGACAAATAGGCAATGAAATGCAACTCTACCGGAGCTATGGCCGAAAAAACGGAGCTGAGCATCAGGTCAATCGCAAGCCAGCGGAACAGAACTTCAAGATGGACCACGATATGGTGCTGGATTTTGCTCTTGGTAAGCCTGTACAAAAACATCCGGAACGAGTCGTTTTTGGCTTACCCCATAACTATTTCTACTCAAATGGAATCAAAGTGGATGTCGATGCAGAGACATTCAGTCGGCGAGCTTCTCCTTTGCTTATTCATATCCACCGGTTTACTTCAGGCCAGGCAATAGGCGTGCATTGCTTGCTCAAATCGGCATTTTTGCCGGAACATGAACGTATCCAATTCAAGCTTAAAGACAAGTACAAGGCAAGTTTAAAGACTGTAGCTTGCGATATTGATTGGGCCGTAATCGACAACTATTTGGGACGTTTTAAACAAGGAGAACGGATCATATGACCGTACACTACTTCCACTTCACCTTGGGCCCCGTTCAAGGCTTTGTCGCCCAGGCACGGCGCACTCGTGATTTTTGGGCCGGCTCGTTTTTGCTGTCCTGGTTGTCGGCCGTCGCCATGCTGGCGGTCAAAAAGCAGGGGGGAGAAATCATCTTTCCGAAAGTCAGCGATCATTACCTGGACTGGCTGGAACACAAAGGTCTCGGCAATCCGCCGCCGCAAGGCTGCGTGCCGAACCGGTTCAAAGGCGGTTGGGCCAAAGTGCCGGAGGACTTCAAACCGGAGTTAGTGGCCGCAAGCATCCGCCATGCCTGGCGGGAACTGGCTGAAAAGGTTTGGCGGCAAGACTTAGCCGATTGCCCAGCTGCGACCCGCGAGATTTGGGAGCGGCAAGTCGACGGTTTCTGGGAAATCAGTTGGGCCATGTCCGATAACGCAGCCGAAAGCAATCTGCTGGACCGGCGCAAAAACTGGCGGACCCATCTGCCGCCGCAAGAAGCCGGAGTCAAGTGCATGATGATGGACGGATGGCAAGAATTGTCCGGCATTGCGACGCCTCACGCCAAAGGTCTCGAACTGTTCTGGGAAAACTTGAGAAGAACCGGCAAGCACGGCATCCAAACCGATTTGCGCGAAAACGAATATCTGTGCACGATCGCCTTCATCAAGCGCCGTTTTGCACGTTGTTTTGAACAAGTAAAAATCGAAATGCCGGGGGGATGGACTTTACACGGTTGGAAAGTCAACGCATCCGTCCCCTCGGTGGCATACATGGCTGCCGCGCCTTGGTTAGCGCAGGTGTTGACGCATGCGCCGGAAGCCGAATTGAAAGCCTTTCATGATACCGCTAAAGCACTGACGCAAAGCTATGGCGAATACGATACCCGTTTGGATTGTATCGACAGGGCATTGAATCAACGCCAAGATGCGAAATTGTTTTGGCTCAGCAAAAGCCTGGACGGCAATGTGTTTTTCGAGTCCGCCTTGGAAAACAAAAACATCTACCCCGACCAAATCCAGGCTGGACGAGTTAAAAGTGCACTGACCGCATTGAGGAAAGCCGTCAATGAAAAACGCAAGGGCCAGTCGATAGAGCCTGCCAGCCCGTTTTACGCGGTCCTGATGATGGACGGCGACTCGTTGGGCGCTCACATGAGCGACGCCGACAAACAGCCGAAAATCAGTCAGGGCCTGGAAACGTTTACCAACGGCGTGCAGGAGGTCGTCGACGGGCACAGCGGATTCCTGATCTATGCCGGCGGCGACGACGTACTGGCCTTGTTGCCGCTGGAATACGCCCTCGATTGCGCCAAAGCTTTGCGCGGTCATTACCTGGACAGTTTCAAAGCCTGGCCCGAGATTAAAACCACCTTGTCCGGGGCGATCGAATACGCCCACATTCGCATGCCTTTGGGTAAAGTCTTGAGTGATGCGCATCAATTACTGGATGACGTCGCCAAGGAACAATCCGGCCGCGATGCGATAGCCGTTCGGGTCTGGAAACCCGGCGGTCGGCATCTGGAATGGTCCATGCCTTGGCAAATTGCCATCGATCCCGACAAAAATAATGTCATCATCGATCGCTTGGCCAAAGAATTTCAAAAAGACCAGCAAGACACGCCGTTTTCCAACAGCTTCTTTTTCAATGTGGAAGAACGCTTCGCGATGCTGAATGACGGCAAGGCCCAACCGTTCAGTGAAGACGAACTGACCGAACTGATCGCGGCGGAATATCTTGATTCAGGCGTCAACCGTGCGACAGGAAAAGATGCCAAAATCACTTTGGCGGAGGCTCGGCAACGCATCCGGCCGATGCTGGGCCAATGCTTTAGCGTTGTCAGGAAATTGAAAAATGAAGAGGAGCATTTCATCAAAAGCCCACAACTCAACGGTAAAGCCTTGCAACTGATCCGTTTTCTGGCGCAAAAAGGAGTCGAACATGGCTAAACCGCATTTGATCAGCAGTGCCGACGAACTAAGCGTTGAACTGCATGCCCTGGATACCTGGTTCTTCCGCGAATCCCGCCCGCACGATGCGGTCGGCGCCAGCGAGTTGGCCAGTCTGTTTCCGCCGCCGGTGCGTACCCTCGCCGGCGCCTTGCGCACGTTCATCGGCGAACGGATCGGCATCGACTGGCGCACCCTGAAGCATACCTTGCCGGATTTCGATTTCGCCGCAAGTCTTGGCGGCAGTGACGATCTCGGCCAATTACAGTTGCGCGGGCCGTGGATCGTCCATCAAGGTAAGCGGCTTTACCCGGCGCCGGTGTATTTGATGCAGGGCAGTCAAGACGGCATGCCCGACATTCAGCGCCTGCATCCCGGCATGCCTGTACGCTGCGATCTGGGACGCGTCCGGTTGCCGGAACTGCCCGCCGGATGCAAAGGCTACAAAACGCTCGAACAACGCTGGCTGACCGCCAGTGGATTGGCCAAATGCCTGAACGGTCAAGCGCCGGAGATTAACGAAATCGTCGAGCCTGCCCAGCTATTCGGCCACGAACCCAGGCTGGGCATTGCCCGAGACAACCTCAACCGCAAGGTGCTGGATGGCAAGCTCTATCAAACCCGGCATCTTCGCCTGAAAGACGATGTCCATATCGAACTGGGTGTTAAGAACCTTCCGCCAGCATTGCTCGGCAACATCGCGCTCGATCGATCGGCCATGCTGCGCTTAGGCGGGGAAGGGCGGATGGCCGCGATGAATGTGAAAGCCCCCACGGAAACGCTGCCGTTCGCAAAAGCCAAAACCGCAAGCACCGTATTGATTCATTTCATCACCCCGGCGGATTTCGACGGCAAGCTGTATCCCGAATCGTTCAAAAAAGCCGAACTCAACGGCCAAACCGTCTGGCAAGGCGAACTGAACGGCATTCGCCTCATCATCGAAGCCGCCGTCATCGGCAAGGCGCACCGCGAAGGCGGCTGGGACATGCAGCGGCATCAACCGCGCCCGGTGAAAAGTTATATTCCGGCCGGCAGCGCCTGGTATTGCCGCCTCGATCACGCCACTGATTGGCAAACCCTAAACCAAGCCCTGCACAACCAGTGCATCGGAGCCGAAACCGCTTTTGGGCGCGGGCACATCCTGCTCGGCCATTGGCAAGACCCGTTTAACGTATAAGGAATGATTGCATGACAACCCACAACGCACTTTTGGGATTTTGGGCAGAAACCAGCTTACACGCCGGCGCCGGCGGTTCGGTCGAAGGCATCGACCTGCCGATTCAACGCGAAGCGCACAGCGGCTGGCCCTGCGTCTATGGCTCGGCGGTCAAAGGCGCCTTGCGCGCCAAGGCCGAAGACGCACTCGGCAAGGAAAATCCCAGTATTGCCTTTGTATTCGGTCCGGATACCAACAATGCCTCCGAACACGCCGGCGCCTTGCTGGTCGGTGACGCCCGCCTACTGCTGTTGCCGGTACGCTCATTGAACAGTCATTTCAAATGGGTCACCTGTCCGGCGCTGTTGCAGCGTCTGCAACGCGATACCGAGCGCCTGGGCATCGCGCTGGCTTTTCCGCTCCCCAAACAACCGGACAAGGAACAAGTCTTGCTGCACCAAACCGACGGCAATCCACTTTTTCTGGAAGAATATCGCTTCGCCGCCGAGAAGGCCGATCTCACCGCTCTGATTCAAGTACTGAGCCGTCTCAGCGGCATCGACGAGCAAGCGCTGGGCGAACAATTGGCGGTCGTGCATAACGACCAATTCAGCTATTTGTCCCGCTACGCTACCCCGGTTGCGGCGCATATCGCGATCGACAACGGCAAAAAAACCGTCAAACCCGGCGCACTCTGGTACGAAGAAACTTTACCGCCGGAAACGGTGCTGTATTGCGCGCTGAGCGCCTATGGTGCGCGAGACGGCAAGCAGAGCCTGTCCGCCGAAGCCGTGTTGAACTGCATTACCCAAGACCTGCTGGGGGCTTCTCCGTACCTGCAAGTGGGCGGCAATGAAACCGTCGGCATGGGCTGGTGCAAGGTCAGCGTGACCCAAAACCAAGGAGGCTGAGCATGACGCAAACGATTCAGCAACAGCGCGCCGCCTTTGCCCTGCAACACGTCAAAGACCTAAGAAGACTGCTCAAGCCAGATCAACAAAAGGAATTCATTAGCTATGCCAGCGGCCTGCCGGCGATGATTCACATGAACGGCCTGGGACAGGCGATGGCGTTTTGTAAAGTCAAAGGTAAAGACCGTCCATCATACCAACAGCTTTATCAACTGGTCTCCGATTGGCTCTGTCGCCAAGGCCAGCCCTATGCCGGTCAAAGTGAAGTGCTCGACGGCATCACCCAATCCGACATGGCGCATTACCAACTGGCCCAAGCTGAAGCGCTGGTATTGATGAGCTGGGTCAAAAAATTCGCCAAAGCGTTTCTGGCGGAGGATGCCGCATGACCACTCCGTTATATCTACTGCATCAAAGCCCAAAGGGAAAACCCGAGCACGCCCACGCCGGCTTATGGTTCGATCGTTATTTCAATGCTTATCAAATTAAAGGCAAAGACTGGCTGGTGCCCAAGCCTGAAAACGGCAATGATCCCAAACGCGACTGGATCAACACCGTCAAAGGGCCGGCCGGCGAACAAAGCCAACTGCAACAGTTCACCGACCGGCAAACGGCACTGGTGCGACATCGCAACGGTCGCAGCGAACGTTACCGCGCCGATTGGCATTTCGTCACCGGCATGGGCAACCCGCATCCGGTCGAAAACGGCTTCAGTTGGCATCCGACGCTCGGCGTCCCTTATCTGGCCGGTTCCGCGGTCAAAGGCCTGGTGCGTGCCTGGGTGGAAGGCAATGACGAGGGTTTGCCGGAAGTCGAGCAAAAAGCTCGGCTCAAACGCTGGTTCGGCACCGAAAGCAAAGGCGAGGTGGCCGAACAAGCCGGCGGCCTTGTTTTTTTCGACGCGATTCCGGACGAACGCCCGTTTTTGGTCTGCGACATCATGACCCCACACATGGGCGATTGGTACAGCGACGGCGAGAAAGGCGATCCCAAAAACAGCAAAGCCATCCCCGCCGACTGGCACGAACCGGTGCCGATACCGTTCTTGGCCGTCAAAAACATCCGCCTGGTCTTCAGCATTGCACCCCGGCTGCCCCAGTTGGCCGACGAACTCGACGCGGTGTTTGCCGCGTTGACGAATGCCCTGGAATGGCTGGGCGCGGGCGCCAAAACCGCCACCGGCTACGGCTATATGACGCTGGATGCGGCATTCTCCCACGACCAAGCCGAAGCCGCGAAGCAAAAGGCCCGGCAACAAGCCGAACAACAACGTCTCGCCATCCTCAGCCCGATCGAGCAAGAGTTGGAAATCTTCCTAAAACCCATTCAGCCGCAAGAGCACGACACCCGATTGCTGCAAGAACTGGAAAAAGGCCGCTGGCAGGGTGAAGATATTAAAGTCGTAGCTCAACAAATCAAAGCCTTGATGGAACATGCAGGCAAATGGCTGCCCGACTTTGCCGGCGAAAACAAACAAAAACTCAAACTGAAAGAACGCAGCCAAAAAGTGCTGAAATATTTGCAAGACTAACAAAACACGCGGGACGGGTTTATAACCCCGTCCCCATCGTTTTGATGCTGTTTCCCAACGTCTACGTTGGGAAACCGTCTCGCCAAGCTCTGGCTTGGCGAGACGGGAAGCCGGAGCTTCCCTGACTGCATTCCCAAGCCGGAGCTTGGGAACGAGGTGCGGAAGTTATTTTTGATGAAATCCTGACTCTGCAGCCGCTACTGGACCTGTCGCCAACCCAACCAAACACATGAATCCATTGCCCATCCACCGCTACCGGTTTAATTGCCGCGCGCAAGAGCCGCTCAAACTTAACTTGTATTCCGGCTCTATGTTGCGCGGCGCGTTCGGCCGTGCGTTGCGCAAAAGCGTCTGCGTCACCGGCATGAACGACTGCAAAGCCTGTTTGCTGTATCGGCAGTGCGCCTATCCCAAGATATTCGAAACCCCGCCGCCGCGGCACTGCAATTTTCAGCAGTTTAGCCAAATCCCCAACGCCTTCGTGATCGAGCCGCCGCCGATGGGGGGCCGGCAACTGGCGCCCGGCGAGTATTTCAGTTTTAACCTCGTCTTGATAGGCCGGGCAGTGGCCGACCTGCCCATCCTGATTCATGCCTGGCAAATGGCGCTGAAGGCCGGGCTCGGAGTCCACCACGCCCGTGCCGAGCTGATAGAGGTCGTCTTTGAGCCCGGCCAGGCGATAGAACAAAGCATTTACCGCGGGGAAACCCCAAATCAGCTGTTACCCACGCCGGTCTTCACGCCCGAACCGCTACCGGAAACCGACACGCTCAACTTGCGCCTGGAAACGCCGTTGCGCATCAAGCATCAAGGCAAAGTGCTGTCCAGCGCCTTGCGCGGCCGGGATTTTTTGATAGCCTTGCTGCGCCGTTACTACCTGCTGCAAGAATTCCATGCCTCCGACTACCAAGCCCCAGACTTTCAAGCATTGGCGATGCAGGCCGAAAAAATTCAAGCCAGCCATCAACTGCACTGGTGCGAATGGGATCGCTATTCAAATCGGCAGCAACAAAAAATGACGTTTGGCGGCGTACTGGGCACCATCACCCTCAACGGCGACCTTGCCCCGTTTCTGTCGTTGCTGCTGCAAGGCCAATGGTTACATGTCGGTAATAAAACCACCTTCGGCATGGGGCGATACGTCATCATGCCGCAACCCTCGTTCGGATAACACCATGAACACACCAAAAATACATTTGCTGATCGTCACCGGCCAAGCGCAGGCCAATCTCATTCCGGTGATGCAATTCAACCCCGACATCATCGCCTTGGCGGTTTCTGCCGCCATGCAGAATAACGCCAAACACTTCATCAAACTGTTGAAAACTATTGCTCAGTATCGCGATGAAAACATCATCCGCTTTGATGATGTGCCGGAGGTCGGTCTGGAAGCGATCAAGGACCGCGCGCTGGAGATCGAGGACGAACTCAGGCAACGCTACCCGGATCATGCGATTGCATATCACGCCACTGGAGGCACCAAGTTAATGGCGCTGGGTTTTTACGACGTATTCCGCGCCTCGCCCAACACTATCCTGTACACCGATACCGAGCATGGCGAAATCGAAACGCTTTACCCGGAAAAAAGCCCGCCCATCGCCATCGAAAAAGTTTTGACCATCGAAAGTTACCTGTCTTCAATGGGCAAAATCTTCCGCAAACGCGCGGACCAACGATGGGAGGAAAAGGCTCGCCAACGCCGGTCAGTCAGTTTCTGGCTGGCGCAGAACAACGACAAACTGCATGCCTACTGGAGCGTAATCAACCATTTGGCGCACCAATCGCTGGCCCCGCAACAGCGCGGCACGCCGCCCGCTCTTGCAGCGCCCGAGCAGTTTTTCGAGAAAAACAAAATCCCGTATGGTAAATGGAGGGAAGCGCTTGAAAAACTATCGGCAGCCGGCATCTGCCAGTGGGACGGCGAGCAGCCGGAAAGACTCTGTTTCGATTCTCCCGACGGCGCGCAATACCTGAGCGGCGCCTGGCTGGAGGAATATGTCTGGCTGACCGCCAGCGAACTCGGTTGCGACCAGGTGTGGGCAAACGTCTTTTTTACCGAAGCCGACAATCCGAAAGACGACGTGCGTAACGAAATGGATTGTCTGATCCTGCATAACAATCGGCTGTTGATGGTCGAATGTAAAACTAGCGCATTCAAGGAAGGGAGTGAAAAAAACTCCGATATCCTGTATAAACTGGATACGCTGGAGCGTCGCACCGGTGGTTTGTTTGGCGACGCCTGGCTGGTGTCCGCCAGATTTTTGGACGAATCAACCCAAAATCGTGCGCGCGGATATCAAATCAAAGTCATTAACGGAGGTGAAATCAGCCAGATGAAAAATCAAATTCAGCAATGGATGAAAATAAAGTTATGAGTATGGTGCTGAACACAGAAGCCATTGTCAGATGCCCATGTAACGCATTGATAATTGAGCAAAATATAGATCGGTAAGTTGAATTACAGCCCTGTTTTTGAAGGGATTAAGACTTCTTTGGTAAGTTCGGTGCCGTAGTCTTTATATGTTGAATTACAGCCCTGTTTTTGAAGGGATTAAGACACTAACGGGTCATCAGCGCCGTATTGGAATACAGTTGAATTACAGCCCTGTTTTTGAAGGGATTAAGACGAATAGGGACAGCGTCGCCAAGCAGTTTCTTTAAGTTGAATTACAGCCCTGTTTTTGAAGGGATTAAGACTTGATGATAGGCTGATCAACGCGCGGGGTATCAGTTGAATTACAGCCCTGTTTTTGAAGGGATTAAGACTAAACTGTTAGTTCTTGTTCGTTGAAAAGAATGCGTTGAATTACAGCCCTGTTTTTGAAGGGATTAAGACGTATGGACCCTGGATAGGAGAACATTTCTATTGGTTGAATTACAGCCCTGTTTTTGAAGGGATTAAGACGGAAAACGGAATGCACGCCAGACTACTGATTATGTTGAATTACAGCCCTGTTTTTGAAGGGATTAAGACACATCTCTCTCCTTCTTCACATATGCGGCATTCGTTGAATTACAGCCCTGTTTTTGAAGGGATTAAGACAGCCTCGGAGCTACTCATGGCACACCTCCTTCAGTTGAATTACAGCCCTGTTTTTGAAGGGATTAAGACGAATAAGGTACGTGTACATCCACGTATAACTGGCGTTGAATTACAGCCCTGTTTTTGAAGGGATTAAGACGCCAGCACAATATTGAAGTCACCTGCCATTGGCAGTTGAATTACAGCCCTGTTTTTGAAGGGATTAAGATCCAATTGAATTGCTATGCGCCGCCACTACCTGAGTTGAATTACAGCCCTGTTTTTGAAGGGATTAAGACTTCGCCAGCGAGTCAGACCAGCCCTGGCTATACGTTGAATTACAGCCCTGTTTTTGAAGGGATTAAGACGTATTAATCCTGTTTTGTAGTTATGATACACTTCGTTGAATTACAGCCCTGTTTTTGAAGGGATTAAGACGTGGAATGGGCATTTCTTAAAATATTTATAGCTGTTGAATTACAGCCCTGTTTTTGAAGGGATTAAGACTCAAAACCCCATCAACGTGAGGCACTTGCAACTGTTGAATTACAGCCCTGTTTTTGAAGGGATTAAGACACACCGATCTCGTAAACCGTTGCAATGTCGTTTTGTTGAATTACAGCCCTGTTTTTGAAGGGATTAAGACGTCACCCTTACGCTCCACCATTCGGACCATGTTAGTTGAATTACAGCCCTGTTTTTGAAGGGATTAAGACTCGGCTGAGCCGGGGCCTTTGGCGCCGTGTCTCTGTTGAATTACAGCCCTGTTTTTGAAGGGATTAAGACCTCGCTCCGCTTCCTGCTCGGCGCGGATCTTTGCGTTGAATTACAGCCCTGTTTTTGAAGGGATTAAGACAAATTATTATATTGGGTTACGGACAAACCTTTAAGTTGAATTACAGCCCTGTTTTTGAAGGGATTAAGACGTATAGGGTGTGAAATCAAGTACAACACAGTTAGGTTGAATTACAGCCCTGTTTTTGAAGGGATTAAGACGTAACCGCCGGTGTGAAGTACTTGTTGTTGAAGTTGAACTACAGCCCTGTTTTTGAAGGGATTAAGACATTCAGGTCGTGTTTATAGGCGAGAATGAATACGTTGAATTACAGCCCTGTTTCTGAAGGGATTACAATAAAAATGCCCCTCACGGGGCTTTTTTATTGCTAGAAAAATTTCCTCTGTCCGCCCCGCTGAAAAACGCAACAAATTTGTCATTCCGTACTTTGCGGCCTGATCCTGGTTTAATACCGTCAAGCAAAATTTCTGAGCGACAAAGATGAAAACGCTATTCGTTGAAAAAACGCAGATGGAGTTGCGTTATGAACGGGCTTGTCTTTTGATTTACCGGGAAGGTAAACGCATCGGCAGCGTGCCGCTGCGGCAGTTGGAACGCGTCGTGGTCGCGCCGCATGTCGCTCTGGCGGCGGGTGTGCTGGGAGTATTGGCCGAGCATGAGGTGGCACTGTTGGTATTGAACCATCGCCACCCCGAGCGTTCGGCTCTATTGGTCGGCGCGCTGCATGCCGATGTGCATCGGCGTATGCGTCAATATGCCTTGTATCAGGATGAGTGCTTTCGTTTGCGCCAGGCAAAGCGACTGGTTTATTTGAAATTGAACCGACAATACCGGTTGCTGGCCGCGATGCAATACTCTCGCCCGAGCCTTCGGCATCCGCTAAGCAAGGCTCTGGCGACGCTGCAAACATTATTGGATCAAATTGCTAACCCGGACGACGGCTGGGATTTGCCGCGTTTGCGTGGGGTGGAGGGCGCGGCGGCGGCCAGCTATTTCAAGGCCTTCAGTCTATTGTTTCCGCCGGTGCTCGGTTTCATAAACCGTAACCGTCGCCCGCCGAAGGACCCCGTCAATGTCTGCCTGTCGCTGGCCTATACCCTGTTTTATCAGGAGGCTGTCAATGCCTTGAAAACGGTGGGCCTAGACAGTGCTATCGGTTGTTATCACGACCTCTATTACCAGCGCGATTCCCTGGCTTGCGATTTGTTGGAACCCATTCGCCCCTGGATCGATGCATGGGTGTATCGCCTGTTTAACGAGCGCGAGTTGCGGATGGAGGATTTTAAGACCGGCGATCGGGAATGTCTGTTGCTCGAAAGCGGCAAACGACGCTTTTACGAAGCTTACGCCGCGCAACATTCGCGATTCAAGCGCTTGCTGAGGCTATACGCCCGTGCCGCGGTAAAAGAGGTGATGCAATATGAGCCTTCGAAAGAAATACCTGATTTGTTATGACGTGCGCAATCCAAAACGCTTGCGGCGAGTGCATCGGACCGTGCGCGACTTTGCAACGCCGGTCCAGTTTTCGGTATTCGAGGCAGAGTTGAAGCAAGCCGAGCTGGAAAGCTTATTGCAAAGTTTGACCGCGTTGATCGACTTGGATCAGGATCGGATAGGTTTTTATCAGTTGCCGAGCAAGCAGCAAAAAATCAGCCTGGGCGCAACCGATACCGTTGATGGTTTGATGCAGATATAGCGCAACAAATTTGTTAAACCTGGACGATTATTGATTGCGTGTAATACTAATGACGCATTAGTGAAATACGCAATATTTGAATAAAAACATCATTCATTTGTTTTTTACTAGTAGCCTCCGTGCTTATAAAAAACGGTATCGGCAACAAATTTGTTGATTGTGATTAATATCAAAATAGCGTATTTAATATACATGCCGTAGGGCGCTAGGTTTTGCAAATCTAGCGGTAGTTAATTCAATATTTTCATTTTAAACTCATACAAAGGATAAGACTATGTCAACTTCAAATGATTCTAAAACTGCCAACCGTTGGGTTGCCTCTTCCGCCGCCTCGACTGTTGTATCGGTCGGTGCAGCCCCCGCCGCTTCGGTGCTGACGACGGCCGCGATGGCGCCGGTGGGTTTGCCATTGACCGTAGTGGCGGTGGGTGTTGGTCTGGTGACCTATGGGGTGTGTTCCCTGCTGGACGGTCTCTTCGATTAGTCCGGCGGGCCGATGCGATGAAGTGATCGCATCGGCCCAAACGCCAAGAGGTTAAGGAAGTTCTGATTAAGTCGAATAACTTCTTTTCTTTGGAAGAGGAGACTTAATCAGAGATTCCTTGAGTTAAGGAAAACCAAGTCATTCCGGCAGGTAAGGCCGGAATCCAGAAGCCAAGGATGGCTGGGTTAATACGTTCATGTACTCTGGATGTCGGCAATACCTGCCGGCATAACGGCATTGCCCAAACTATTCAAAACTTCATAAAAACATATCTACCTAGCCGTATTTAAAAGGAAATAGTCGTGAAAAAGCTGACCAACAAATCATCAATCACCACCGTCACCGGTAAAACCGCTTATGAAGGCAGCGTGATCGTGCGAGCGATGGAGCGCGCAGGGAATAATCCGCATCTCAAGGGTCATGTCCATGAAATTCTGGTTAAGGACGCTAAAAATCTGAAAAATGTGTTCAACGGCTGCCAAACCGAATTGACCAAGAGCACAACCGCGAAAACGGTCGACCTCGTCACCAAAAACGGCGGCAAGATCGTTGAACGCCTGCAACTCAAGGATACGTTATCGCCTACGGCGGTCAACAAGACGGTCAAGCAGGTGTTGAACGGACAATATCGCAGTACCCAACTGGTCGGTACCGAGGAAACTACCCGGCTGGTCAATCAGGCCCTGGAGAAAGCAGGAGCCGCCAAGCGGATGACCAGTTCGGGCGTCTCCTCCAATACGACGACCTCTTTGGCTCAACGCGCAGGCGCAACGGGCTCGGGCACCCTGGGCAAGGCGATTAGCCATTCCGCGAAAGCGGGTGGCGCGATCGGCGCCGGCATTGCGGTGGGCGTTGAGGCTGTCAGTGGCATTGCCGGCCTGGTCAATGGGGAGCGCGAACTCTCGGATGTCGCATTGTCTACCGCCAAAGCGGGAGCGAAGGGTTATTTGACCGGCGCGGCATCGGGAGCGGCTGTGACAGCCGCCGGTCCTGTGATTGCGAGTGCGTCGGCTGCGATTGCCACAAGCGCCGGCGTCGGCTTGGCGGCTACCGCGATGACCGTTGCCGCTCCTGTTGCGATTGCGGTTGGCGTCGGCTGGGCAGTTTCATCGTTGTTTGACAGCATTTTTGATTGATATTTGAAGGAGGCGCAATGGGCGACAATGACGGCGTATTAGGCTTATAAAGCCGGATTGCGGGTTGGTGGGATGAGTGGCATCAAAAACTAACGCATAACCCTCTCATCCTATCCTTCTCCCGCCATAGGAAAGGAACTGATCGCTCAAGCAAAGCGATCCTGTTGTTGGACAATTTTTTAAAAGTTTACGAGGAATGAATGATGCAAAATTATGACGGTTTTTACAGCGAGCAAGATTTTTGGAGCAAAATCAAAACATTCGCTCTGAAAATGGGCGAGGAAATTTTGGAAAAGGCGCTGTGGCTGTATTACGTGCTGCAAAGCCCCGAAGTGCCGGTCAAAATCAAGGCACTGATTTACAGTGCCTTGGGGTATTTGATCATGCCCCTGGATTTGATTCCGGACACCATTCCGGTAGTGGGTTTCAGCGACGACCTGATCGTGCTCTCTTCAGCTGTTGCTGCCTCAGCGTTGTACATTACGCCGGAAATCAAGCAGAAAACCCAAGACAAAATGAGGGAGTGGTTTGGATAAGATCGGCAGAGGTGGCACCGAAAAATTGAACAGCCGGGTAACTAGAAAAACCATCCAAATTAGCCATCAAGTCGCAGTTGATATAGCCAATCAACCAATGTCAGCCGGAAACAGGCCTGTTGACGCAGGTTGATATTTATATTTGAATTTTGAAGAGGATACAGCAATGGCAGATGTGAACGAAGCAATGTTTTCTGACGACGGCAAGGTTGCCAAGCGGGTGGTTGCTACTGCAACTGCCGCAGCGACGGTTAGCGCGTTGGTAACGCGCCCTGTCGCGGTTTCAGTCCTGGCGGCTCCTATCGCGGTTGTAGGCTTACCCGCCAGCACCGTTGCGATTGGCGTGGGTCTGGCGGGCTATGGGCTGTATCGTTTGTTGGACGATTTGTTCGATTAGTCCGGTGGGCCGATGCGATCGGGAGATTGCATCGGCCCAAATTTCCTGGCGACGTATTGCGTAATGACGGTAATCGGAGCCGGAGTTTTGAGATTACCAACTAATTTTTTGAAATTTATACAAACCTCTCGGCCAAAAATTAAGGAAAAAATCGTGAAAAAACTGCATGTCAAATCATTCATGGGCGCCATTTCCGGCAAAACGGCTTATGAAAGCAGCGTAATTTTGCGCGCTGTCGATCGTGCCGGGAAGAATACCCAACTCAAGGGCCACATCCATGAGATCTTGGTCAAGGATGCTAAAGCCGTTTGAGCTGGATGCGCTGCTAAATCGGTTGACGGAATTGATCGATGAAGACCAGGATCGGGTCAGTTTTTATTCGTTATCATACGGCTATAAAAAGATCAGCTTGGGTAAGGTTGATGCGCTGGTGCTGGGTTAGTTAAAACAGCAGTAAATAAATTGACTATTATAAATCCCTGCATGTAGTTTGAAAGTCAGGCCGACCTGAAATTCCGTTATCGTCGGTTGCAGCGATTTTTATGAGAAGTCGTGCTATCTGACGCTGGATCGAACGAACTGGAAATTGGGCGAAAGGAATCTCAATATTCTGACGCAGGGCATCGTTTACAAAGGCGCGGCGATTCCAGTGTATTGGCTGGTATTGAATAAATAGGGCAACTTCAACCAGCGCGAGTGCATCGCCTTGTTGCAAAGATTTATCGCTCGCTTTGGTCGGCGGGGTATTTTGGGCGTCCTGGGCGATAGAGAGTTTATGGGCGATCGATAGTGGCAATGGTTAAGCGATCAGGACATTTCTTATCTGATCCGGATGAAGGAAAACCAGTGGATAAAATTATTGTCGTGTACAGAGCCGGCAGAGATAATTTTGATTTTTCTGACGTAAATTAAGGCGTTCATCATGAGCAACGATCTTCAGCAGTTGGATCGACTAAACCACTTCCAGCAATATCTTATGATCGGCCAACATCGATATGTTTTGGAAGCTGTTCAAACCATGCCGGTAACCGATCCTGTGGCCATATGGTTGCGGATACATTTACGTCAGGAGCTTAATGAACAAATCGAATCGGAATTGCCGATCCAGTACGCCGAACAATGGCGTGGCTGGCGTGCCTACTACTGCGGCGATTATATCCAGGCGGCCCAGTATTTTATTCAAGCATGGCAGGCGATGAGCACAGCTTCCATTTCGGCGGGACAAGCGGATGTGGCGCTGGGGTTAGGAAAGGTTTATACCCGAATAGGGCAGTGGCGCGCGGCACGCGAGTGGTTGTTGAAATCGTTGGTGATAGGGCGACAACAAAACAATTTGTTTGGCGTCGTACAAGGATATGGGGCGCTGGGTGAACTTCTGTTGCGTGGAGGTCATCCTCAAGCTGCCTATACATGCCTTAGCACTGCGTACCATATTCTGCCACCCGGTAGTGGTCAGCGCCCACGACAATTGAATTATTTGGCGAGCGCGTTGCTTCGGTGTGGGGAAACCCTGCGGGCAGAATCATTACTCATGACCAGCATGCATTTGGCTCACGATAGCCATGATTACGATAGTGTGTGGCACGCCCTTGCACGCCTGCAATTTCTTCGCATTGACGACAGTCGGACTCGGAATGGATATTTAGAAGATGTCTCTGAGGCACTTCAAGAATTTGTGCCCGCATCTGTCAATAACCCGGTCGCCTTGGGTTTTCTGCACGTGGGGCAAGCCCTGGCGGCCTATCGACGCGATAATCGTGAAGAAGCATTATCAAAAATACAACTGGCTATACCATTGTTCGGAGTACAGTTCCCATATGAGCATTGGTGGGCTCTTGAGGTGGAGGCATTTCTGACTGATAACGCGGCTGTGGCTGATGCAACTTGTCTGAAGTTGTTGCAATCAAATCCCGTTTTACCGCCGCCATCGCAGTTCGTATTAGATTCGAGTTGGCAACGACTTCATCTGCCTGCGGAAAATGGCTTCATGCCATTGGCACGGGTAACGCATGATGCCGAATCCCTGCTGTCTGCTCGATACCTGTTTTTTATTTGACGCCTCAAATCCTTAAGAAAAGAAGATAATCATGGTGAGTGAATCCAAAAGCATGAGCGTTGTAATCACCGGAGCATCCGGCGGAATGGGGCGATCAACCTGCGAGCATTTGCTTGAAAGGGGATGGCATGTTATCGGCATTGATCATAACCGGGAGCGAATGCAGGCTCTGGCAAATGAGCAAGCGAATTTTCATCCAATCGTTATGGACTTAACGGATCCTTGCTTAGCTCAACGTGTGCTGGATCAATTGCAAGGTCTGCCGCCCTTAAAAGGTTTGGTAAATCTGGCCGCCATCTCTTATGGCGATAGTATTGAACAATTGGACGATGAAGCATGGGAACGTTCTTTCGCCGTCAATGTGACGCCTGCTATGCGCTTGATTCGTGCTCTGACGCCTTTGTTGCGTGAAAACGGCGGCGGCAGTATTGTCAATGTCAGTTCGCCGGTTGCATTGGTAGGTGCTCGTAAAGCGAGTTATTCAGCCAGCAAGTCGGCATTGCATGGCCTGACGTTAAGTTGCGCGCGCAATTTGGGCGAGGCAAACATTCGGGTTAATCTGCTATTGCCTGGTCCGACGATTACCTATATGACGAACGACTGGAGCAAAGAGCGGCAGCAGGCGATTGCCGAAGGAAGTTTCTTGAAACGGTTATGCCAGCCACACGAGATAGCCCGAGTGATTGCTTTTCTTTTAAGCGAAGACAGCAGTTATATGACAGGCAGTACCGTTGATATGACAGCGGGCTCCATGTACGGCCATTAAGCAGATATGTCTAATAAAATACGTAAACGTTTAGGACTCATTGGCTTGGGCAATCAAGGCCAGGAGCATCTGAAGGCTGCTTCCCTGTCAGATGAGATCGAACTGGTTGCCGTCGTTGATCGCGATGCTCGCATGTTGGAACAGGTCAATTCTTGCTATACGCATTTAAACCTTGCTCTGCATGATCAAATAGGTGCATTACAACAACATCGATTAGATGGGCTTATTCTGGCGTTGCCTCACCATTGTTATACCGATGTCTGGCAAGAGATTCTGTCACTGAGGATACCCTTACTGAAAGAAAAACCGCTGGGGCGAACATTGAATGAGGCGCGTGAGTTTTTAGCTCAGGCGCGGGCTTTCGGCTGTCCGTTGCAAACAGCTATTCAGCGCCGGCACCATCCGACTTACCAAGCGCTGAAACGACAATTGACCGAGCAACGAGCAGTGGTTAGAGAAGTCTATGCACACCTTCATCTTGGCTTCAGTCCGCAAGGAGAAGTGGATAGCTGGCGGAGCCGGCAAAGTATGGCGGGTGGTGGCGTATTGCTCGATTCCGGCTATCATATGGTTGATTTATTGCACTATCTGGTGGGGCCTTTCGACCTGGTTTCGGCTTCGCTGTGGAGGAATGGAATGGCACTGAATGCCCAGGAGATTGAAGATGAAGCGCATATCCTGGGACGGTCAGAGCATATCTGGGTCATGATGGAGTCTCTCCTGGCAGGCGAGCCGGATGTCAATAATGGCGGAGGTTATCGTAAATCCGAAGGTATTAGCTTGCTAACCGATCAAGGCTTGTTTTTTGCAGATCGACAGGGATTGCACCAGGATGGAATCCTGATTGAAAATTATGCGAAAGAATGGAATATCGCCATGGCGAACCAGCTCAATCAATTTGCTCGCAACATTCGTTTTGGAAGCTGGAACGATTTAAATATTTGGGATCAGCTGCCTGCAATGCAATTGATAGAGCAAGCCTATACATTGGCTTTCCGCTATTAAGGCGGTTTCCAGTGACAGTTCCAGCAACATTTATCCTTGTTCTATCTAAACAATGCAAATGAATTTTTCATTGTCCATTTACAAGATTGCGAATTATAAGTTGCTGATTAATAACCGCAATGTGATTATTTGATGACCCGCAGTCTCTGTTGGTTTTCGGGGTGATCAAACTCGACACCAGCTTGTTCCAATATCCACGCCTCATACTTACTGTGCCAGATAGCCAGCAGTTCTAATGGGCGGTTTTTGTAATGGCGTTCGGCAGTGGCGTTTGGAGCATGTCCCATGATTTGCGCGACAACACCGACCGGCATTTCTACCCATTCTGCCAAACTAGCGAAGGTCCTCCGTAGACCGTGCAACGTGACATGGTCCAGTCCGGCAATTTCCAATGCCTTGTTATGGGCAATACGAGGCTCCGCAAGCTTGCCATCTGCCGCCGAGGGGCTGCTGAATACCCATTCATTGCGTCGGGGCAGGGCGCTAATTAGGCTCGACAGGTAAGGCGTCAAGGGAATCATCCGGCCTTCATCTTCAATCTTATCTTTAACCCAAAGACTCTTCCATTTAAAATCGACATCTTCCCATTTCAGTTCGGCCAGTTCTTCCCGTCTGGCGCCGGTGAGCAATAAGCCTTGCAAATAGGTACTGATAACCGGATTACTCAATCCTCGAACCGAATCAAACCATGCCGGCAGGTGGGATCGTTGTAAAACGTCAAATTTCTTAGTTTTGCGTTCAGGGACTTTTTTTCTCAGATCTTGGCTTTCGACTGCTTGAGCATCGATCAAGGCGGAATAGTCCTTGTGTTGCCTGCACCAACGCCAGAATGCGCGGAACATTTCAAATCCTTGCCGTGCATTATTGGCCCGGGATTTCGCCTCCTGACGCTGCCAATCGGCCAGAACATCTGCATTAATGTCAATCATGCGCATTTGCAGAAGAGGATAGAGCACGCCTTGAACAGTCAAGCCTGTGCCCCGTTTTTTCGGTATGCCTCCTGGTTGAGAAAGGTTGTGATGGTCTCTTAAGTGGCGTTCTCCCCAATAACCGATATGGTTGGCAAGATATTCTTTCCAAACCGATTGCACGGTGATAGCTTCACGTATTGCAATGGATTTAGCTTTTTCCAGTGCGGCTTTGTCTTGGGAGGCCTGTTCGGCTTTTTCTTGACGTGGGTCGCGGCCTTGGTCAATCAAGTTTTGAAGACGTCTGGCTTCGGCTCTAGCGTTTTCAATTGTCCAGGCGGTGATTTTTCCAATGGTAAGGCGAACAGGAGACCCTGTTTGCAAACGACTTTGTAGTATGTACTGTTTTGAGCCACCAGGGGAAGCCTTTATACCCAATCCAGGGGCTTCAGTATCCCAAATGAAATCAGATGATTTACCAGCGGCACACTCGAAAGCCGCAATTTTTCCTGCCGTGAACTTGATACGCATTTTGCTTCTCTCGAAGGTGTTTATTGAAAAAACCAGTAAGCAGATAGTAAGCAAATTATATCAACATTTAGGAATAATTTTGAATGCTTGGTTTAGTTTATTTTGTTTAACTGTTTGTTAAATAACAAATTTATTTGTTTAAGTGAACAGAAATCAACACCGGGGAATAGATTAATTTTCGGGCTCATAACCCGAAGGTCGTAGGTTCAAATCCTGCCCCCGCTACCATACATACGAAGGGTTTAGATCGAAAGGTCTAAACCCTTTTTTTGTGCGTGTTACTTTCTAGTAAGCCAATTTTTGGAATAAAAAAATCACCTCGTCGATATTGCCCAACAGAAATCTCTTGATCGATCAGTGCG